>ENA-OREM01000010-OREM01000010.1-marine-metagenome-genome-assembly--contig:-NODE-10-length-192549-cov-10.678218_pt1 | contig 192549 bp, 189 predicted proteins | sample MGYA00248623_ERZ508561 | MGnify/ENA primary metagenome ERZ508561 (study PRJEB26227, sample SAMN06264494) | marine metagenome | isolation source: Columbia River Estuary | place: USA:Columbia River...
CATAAGTTAAGCATGCGTAAACAGTGCGAACTATTGCAGTTGTCGCGTTCGCGGCTTTACTACCAGCCCGTCGGCGAAAGCGCCGAGAACCTGCGGTTCATGGAAATCATCGACAAACAGTTCCTGGAAACACCTTGGTATGGATCGCGTCAGATGGCCCGGCACATGAAGCGCAACAATCACCAATGTGGCCGCCACCGGGTCCGGCGTTTAATGCGGCTTATGCGTTTGGTTCCGATCTATCAGGAGCCCAACACAAGTAAAAAGCATCCGCACCACAAGATCTGGCCTTACTTGCTTAGGAATGCGGCAATTGACCGCCCAAATCAGGTTTGGTGCGCAGATATTACCTACATACCGATGCCACGCGGCTTCCTGTATCTCGTGGCGATCATGGATTGGCACAGCCGCAAAGTGCTTTCATGGCGGCTGTCCAACAGCATGGATGCAGACTTCTGCGTGGAGGCTTTGAAAGAGGCGCTCGCCAAGAACGGCACGCCGGAAATCTTCAACACCGATCAGGGCAGCCAATTTACCAGCGGCGCTTGGATCGACGTGCTGACAGACGCGAAGATCAAGATCAGCATGGACGGAAAAGGTGCATGGCGGGACAATCGGATGATCGAACGGCTGTGGCGGTCGCTGAAATATGAATGCGTCTATCTGAATGCCTTTGAAACCGGTTCAGAGATGCGGACTGGGATCGGCAAATGGCTGGACTATTACAACTCTGAGCGCCCCCATTCGACGCACGGCATATTGACCCCCGATGAGGCCTATGACAGCAAAACAGAACCAATGAGATTAGCAGCCTAAATGAAACCCTGATCCATCTTAACAAGGCTGCAAACTGGTCTAAAATCTAGGACCACCTCTCCCGGTGGATTGCGCAAATTTTGGACCAAGCCCATGCGGCGGACAAATTTCGCAAACGGATTGGGCGTGCGCATTTGCCTTATGGCAACGGGACCTTAGCTGCGGCTTGCCAGCATCATCCCAAACATCCGATGCCAATCCATTGCGATGCGAATTACCTTGCCAGTATGGAGGCCGTTATTCGTGGGCTCTTGGCACGGCAAACCCATGCAAATGCGTGATAATGCCTATCACAGGTTTGTTCTTGGCAATTCGTGACTATGTAAGTTAGGACAGTTGCTAAACGAAAGGACAGATTATGGCCGTATCACCACTCTCAATGAGCAAGTTGGACCCTGTCTGGGAGCGTATCCGCGTCGAGGCTGCTGAGGCCGTCGCCAAAGAATCGCTGATGGGCGGCATGGTGCATAGCAGCATTCTGCACCACGAAACCTTTGAGGCTGCACTTGCGCACCGTATCGCGATGAAATTGGCCTCGCCTGAAATGTCCGAGCAGATTTTGCGTGAACTGGCCGATGAGGCGATGGCGGCGGATGCGACTTTGGCAGCCTCCGCACGGGCAGATATCGTGGCGGTTTTGGACCGCGATCCCGCTTGCCAGCGGATGATCCAGCCACTGCTGTTTTTTAAAGGCTTTCAGGCCATTCAGTCGTATCGCCTTGGTCATTGGTTGTGGAAACAAGGCCGTCTTGATCTGGCCTATTTCATGCAGATGCGGATTAGCGAAGTCTTTGGCGTCGATATCCATCCGGCTGCAAGGATCGGCAAGGGCATCATGATAGACCACGCTCATTCCATCGTGATTGGTGAAACTGCGGTTGTCGGTGATAATGTGTCGATGCTGCACTCGGTCACGCTTGGCGGGACTGGCAAAGAGCATGACGACCGCCACCCAAAGATTCAGGACGGTGTTTTGATCGGGGCGGGGGCGAAAGTTTTAGGCAATATCGTGATTGGCCATTGCAGCCGCATTGCTGCGGGCTCAGTGGTGCTTGAGGCCGTGCCGCCGATGAAGACCGTTGCTGGCGTGCCTGCGCGGATTGTGGGCGAGGCGGGCTGTGCTCAGCCTTCCATTGCGATGGACCAGTTTTTCAAAGACCAACAATAACGCATTGATCTAAAAATAAAAAAGGCCGGGCGTAATGCTCGGCCTTTTTAGTTTTGATTGGCCTGCATTTAAGCAAGCATTGTCATCGGGTTCTCAAGATTGTCCTTGATCGCATTGAGCAAGTTCGCACCCAACGCCCCATCAATCACGCGGTGATCGACAGACAATGTGGTCGACATCACGATGCCAACGGTCAACTCACCATCAGCGCCAACAATCGGCTTTTTCACACCAGCACCGACGGCCAAGATGGCCGAATGTGGAGGGTTAATGATCGCATCAAAGTTATCGATGCCGAACATGCCGAGGTTGGAAATCGCGAAGCTGCCGCCTTGGTATTCATGCGGCGCAAGCTTGCGGTCGCGGGCGCGTGTGGCGAGATCTTTCATCTCGAAAGACAGAGCAGACAGCGACTTCATCTCGCTGTCGCGCAAGACTGGTGTAAACAAGCCACCTTCAATCGCCACGGCCACAGCCACGTCGGATTTGGTGAACTTCAAGGTGCGATCACCTGCCCAAACGGCGTTGGCTTCTGGCACTTGCTGGAGAGCAAGTGCACAGGCCTTGATGATGAAATCGTTGACCGACAGCTTGACGCCACGGCCTTCGAGTTGCTTGTTCAACTGGCTACGAAACTTCATCAGCGCATCAAGGTTGATGTCGCGGCGCAGATAGAAGTGCGGCACGGACTGCTTTGCTTCTGTCAGACGAGAAGCAATGATCTTGCGCATCCCGTCGAGTTTGACCTCTTCGAACGGACGACCTTCATACATCTTGATCACAGCATCAGATGACGGATCAGAGGCCATCGCAGTCGCTGGTGCAGCAGAGGCCGCAGCAGCTGGAGCAGCAGCCTTTGGCGCAGCAGTTGCGTTCTCAACGTCCGCTTTCACAATACGGCCATGCGGGCCAGAGCCTGCAATCGCGGAAAGGTCTAGACCCTTATCGGCCGCAATGCGGCGCGCCAATGGTGTTGCGAAAATGCGATTTTCGTCTTTGGCAGCAGAGGCCGCTGGGGCAGGGGATACCGCCGCCGCTGGGGCCGCCGCTTCTTCCTTTGGTGCAGCAGCCGCCGCAGCAGGTGCCGCAGACACGGACCCAATGTCAGATGCGCTTTCGCCATCCTCCAACAACACGGCGATGACGGCGTTGACTTTCACGCCTTCAGTACCTTCCGCTATGACGATCTTACCGATGACGCCTTCGTCAACGGCCTCAAACTCCATCGTGGCTTTGTCGGTTTCGATTTCGGCCAGAATGTCACCAGAGGAGACTTTGTCGCCCTCTTTCACGTGCCATTTCGCCAATGTGCCTTCTTCCATCGTTGGCGACAGGGCGGGCATCAGAATTTCTGTAGGCATGCTCTTATCTCCTTAACGGTAAGTTACTTTTTTGCAGGCGTCGACGACTTCATCGACAGTCAACAGCGCGTGCTTTTCAAGGTTCGCGGCATATGGCATCGGCACATCTTTACCTGTCAGGGTGATCACAGGTGCGTCGAGATAATCGAACGCCTCTTGCATGATCACACCACTGATAAATCCACCGACAGAGCCCTGCGGCCAGCCTTCTTCAACTGTCACACAGCGGTTCGTTTTGCGAACAGATGCAAGGATGGTCTCGGTGTCCATCGGACGGATTGTGCGCAGGTTGATAACCTCAGCAGAGATACCATCTTCGGCCAGCTTGTCAGCCGCAGCCAAGGCATAAGTCATGCCGATACTGAACGATACGATTGTGACATCAGTACCCTCACGCTCGATCTTGGCCTTGCCAAACGGAATGGTGAAATCGTCGACATCAGGTACATCAAACGACTTGCCGTACATGATTTCATTCTCAAGGAAGATCACGGGGTTATTGTCGCGGATCGCCGTTTTCATCAAACCCTTGGCATCTGCCGCAGAATAAGGTGACACGACCTTCAGGCCCGGAATTTGCATATACCAAGCGGTATAATCCTGAGAGTGCTGTGCACCCACGCGTGCTGCTGCACCGTTTGGACCACGAAACACCATAGGTGCGCCCATTTGACCGCCAGACATATAAAGCGTCTTAGCGGCAGAGTTGATAATGTGATCAACGGCTTGCATGGCGAAGTTAAACGTCATGAATTCCACAATCGGGCGCAGACCAGCCATCGCGGAACCAACCGCGATACCCGCAAAACCATGCTCGGTAATCGGCGTGTCAACAACGCGCTTGGGGCCAAACTCATCCAGCATGCCTTGCGAAATCTTATAGGCACCTTGGTATTCGCCGACCTCTTCACCCATCAGGTAAACAGTCTCGTCGCGGCGCATTTCCTCGGACATGCCCTCGCGCAGTGCTTCACGCACAGTCATCTGCTTCATCTTGGTGCCTTCAGCCCAATCGGGGCTTTGTGGCACAGACGTTGCAACGGGCCCTTTCGCCTCGGCAGGTGCTTTTGCCGCAGCAGGGGCCGCAGCTTCCGCAGGTGCAGACGACGCAACAGCTGCAGACGCATCCTCACCGTCCTCAAGCAGCACAGCAATTGCAGTGTTCACTTTGACGCCTTCGGTGCCAGCAGCAATCAGGATCTTGCCGATGACGCCTTCGTCAACCGCTTCAAACTCCATCGTCGCTTTGTCAGTTTCGATTTCGGCCAGAATGTCACCGCTAGAGACGGTATCACCTTCTTTGACCAACCATTTTGCCAGTGTGCCTTCTTCCATTGTGGGGGAGAGGGCGGGCATTAGAATTTCAATAGCCATGTGTCGTAATCCCCTTACTGGTCTGCATAGATGTCGGTCCAAAGCTCTGACAAATCAGGCTCTGGACTGGTTTTCGAGAATTCGGCGGCATCGTTGACGATCGCCTTGATCTCTTTATCAATCGCCTTGAGGTCGTCCTCACTGGCGTGCTTTCCTGTCAGCAGCATATCGCGAACCTGATCGATTGGGTCACGCTCGTCTTTCATCTTTTGCACTTCTTCACGTGTGCGATACTTCGCAGGGTCAGACATGGAGTGACCACGGTAACGGTATGTTTTCACTTCCAAAATGTAGGGGCCTTTGCCAGAGCGGCAATGTGCAACCGCACGCTCGCCCGCAGCCTTCACGGCCAGAACATCCATGCCGTCCACTTCTTCACCAGGGATTCCGTAAGCGGCACCGCGCTCCCACAGGGATGGGGACTTGGTGGAACGCTTAACGCTCATACCCATCGCATATTGGTTGTTCTCGATCACAAAGACGACGGGCAAATCCCAAAGCTCGGCCATGTTATATGTCTCGTAAACCTGACCTTGGTTTGCAGCACCGTCACCAAAATAGGCGAACGTCACGCGGCCATTGCCCAAGTATTTGTCAGCAAACGCCAGACCCGCACCAAGAGGGACCTGTGCTGCAACAATGCCGTGGCCGCCATAGAAATGTTTCTCTTTCGAGAACATATGCATGGAGCCGCCTTTGCCTTTTGAGTAACCGCCGGTACGGCCTGTCAACTCGGCCATCACACCCTTTGGGTCCATGCCACAGGCCAACATATGGCCATGGTCACGGTAAGAAGTGACGCGCTTGTCGCCTTCCTCTGCTGCGGCTTCCAGGCCCACAACAACGGCTTCTTGGCCGATATAAAGGTGACAGAAACCACCGATGAGGCCCATGCCATACAACTGGCCCGCTTTCTCTTCAAAGCGCCGGATCAACAGCATTTCACGGTAATGTCCCATTAGCTCTTCAGCTGAGACGTTCGGTTTGGCATCTGCCTTTTTGGCTGACATGCATTTCCTCCAACGCGAAAGTAAATTTAGTTTAGTATTAAACTATCTTTACACGACTGCCAAAGGAATTGCGAGAGCCAATCTTACGCCAAGTCAACCAGTAAGATTATAGGAGGGTTTCGCCTAGCGAATAACGATCTCATCTGCGCGGATCAGACCAAGCACATCGCGGGCTTGCTGGTCCAAAAGGTCGAGATCGAGGTAGGTATCAGAGAGGCGGTGCGTCAGGTTTTCCATCCGCGTCACTTCAGCCTGAACCAACACCAGCTCATCTTCCAACGCGCGCTTCTCGGCCAAGATTTCACTACGACGGAATACGCCATAGTCACCTTGCACGGCGGCAAAGGTGAAATAGAGGCCCAACAAAATGGCCCCTCCGAAATATAACAAAGTGCCCATCGCGGGGCGGCTGCGTTTGATCATTGTTCTGCCTCACTGTCACCTCTTGCGGGTGACTACCCAAGGGAATCGCATATTTGATTCGCCTTAGGAATCCCTTTCGTGACGAATTCGCCAGAAAATGAGCAAAGTGAGTCTTTTATGCGATAGAGGCCTGATAGATCGCGTCGATCGTGCCCGCGATTGCCGCGTTGAACTCATCATCTGATTGCTGGGCGGACAGACCTTCGGTCAATGCGCGTGAAAAGCTGGCGATGATGCCTGCGTTCTTTGCCAATCGCGCATTGGCCTCATCGCGGGAATAGCCACCAGAAAGGGCCACAACACGCACAACACGTGGATGGGCAACAACTGGCGCGTAAATACCAGCCACCTCTGGCAAGGTGAGTTTCAACATCACATGGCTGTCAGCAGGCAGCGCGTCGAGGTGCTTGAGCACGGCACTCAGTAACAACTTTTCGGCGTCAGCCTTATCCGCGATGGAAATCGTGATCTCTGGTTCAATGATCGGCACGAGGCCAGCGGCAACGATTTGTGCACCAATTTCAAACTGTTGCGCTACAATCGCCTCGATGCCTGCTGCATTGGCCGCACCAATGACAGAGCGCATCTTGGTCCCAAACATGCCCGCCTTCACGGCACGCGCCAAAAGCGTATCGAGTCCGTCGATTGGTTTCATTAACTGTACGCCGTTGTGCGCGTCCATCAGGCCCTTATCGACCTTCAGGAACGGAACAACGCCTTGATCGTTCCAAAGCGCTTGTGCGGCAGGTTTGCCGCCAATCTCGCGGTCCATCGTCATTTCAAACAGGATCGCGCCGACGACTTTGTCACCTGTAAAGGCGGGGGCATTCACAATGCGGCTGCGCATCTGGTGCATCAGGGCAAACATCTCGTCGTCATTGGCGTAAGCGTCGCCGTTGATGCCGTAGAGAGCGAGAGCCTTGGGTGTGGAGCCACCACTTTGGTCGAGAGCGGCGATAAAGCCTTTGCCGTTGCGAACTTGTTCAAACTGCGCTTGATCGACCATAATAAAAGGCTCCTGTGAATTTCCCATAGGGTGTTCATAGGAGCCTGATATTGTTTACACAATTATGGTTACGCTACCGTTAGCGCAATCAAGTGTTGAGTGCGGCAACGCCGGGCAGCTCTTTGCCTTCCATCCACTCAAGGAACGCACCGCCAGCCGTGGAGATGTAGGTAAAGTCGGCCGCAGCACCTGCTTGGTTCAGCGCCGCTACCGTATCACCGCCTCCAGCAACCGAAATTAGCTTCTTCGCTTTGGTCAGTTTCGCGGCGGCCAGCGCCGCTGCATTCGTCGCCGCATCAAAGGGTTCAATCTCAAACGCGCCAAGCGGGCCATTCCAGATCAATGTCTTCGCGTTGGCCAAAACGCCCTCAATATAGGCAACCGTCGCAGGGCCCGCATCCAAGATCATCGCATCCGCAGGGCAGGCGTCAGGGGCGACAGTTTCGCTTGCCGCGCCCGCCTTAAATTCACGCGCCACAACGATATCGCGCGGCAGGATGATTTCACAGCCAGCAGCCTCGGCCTTCGCCAAAATCTCGCGCGCCGTGTCCGCCAGATCATGTTCGCAAAGGGATTTGCCAACATTGATGCCTTGCGCCGCAAGGAATGTGTTTGCCATGCCGCCGCCAATCACCAAATGATCGACCTTGCCAACAAGGTTACCCAACAGGTCCAGCTTTGTGGACACCTTCGCGCCACCAACAACAGCAACAACAGGCCGCTTGGGCTTGCCTAAAGCAGCCTCAAGCGCGCTGAGTTCCTCTTCCATCAAGCGACCCGCGCACGATGGGCGCAGCTTTGAAATCGCCTCGGTGCTGGCGTGGGCGCGGTGGGCGGCAGAAAACGCATCGTTCACGTAGACATCACAAAGGGTGGCTAAGCGCTTGGCGAACTCAGGGTCATTGGCCTCTTCACCGGGGTTAAACCGCAGGTTTTCAAGCAACAAAACCTCGTCATCTACCATTTCCTTCACCGCATCGCGGTAATCGCTATCGGCGAATGTGACAGGCACACCCAGCTCTTCGGCCACAAATGGCGCGATGTGGATCAGGGACATTTCCTCGACGACTTTGCCCTTTGGGCGACCGTAGTGGGCCATCAAGATGACCTTACCGCCAGCGTCCTGAATGTCGTAAACCGTGTCGGCAATGCGGGAAATACGGGTCATGTCGGTCACGACGCCATTCTCCATCGGCACGTTAATATCCACACGGACCAGCACGCGTTTGCCGTTGAGGTCCATATCGTCGAGTGTCTTCCAAGCCATTTGCATCTCCAAGCGAGCAGAATTTTGCTCTTCATTGCGGCAGATGGGCTGCTAGGTCAACCTCGCGCCTTGGCAATCACGGTTTTGCGCCATATGTAGCTGGGCAACGCGATATATAAAACAGGAGCCCATCATGGCCGATATTACAGATCCAGAGAACACAATCATCATGACGTTGAAAGACGGCGATGTGATCATCCAGTTGCTGCCAGATGTGGCCCCAGCTCACACAGCCCGCATGAAAGAATTGGCCCGCGCAGGCGCCTATGACAACGTGGCCTTCCACCGCGTCATCGACGGCTTCATGGCGCAAACAGGCGACGTGCAGCACGCGAACATGGAAAAAGACTACAACCCTGGCCGCGCTGGCACAGGTGGGTCCGACTTGGGCGATGTGAAAGCTGAATTCTCTAAGGTGCCACACGCACGCGGTTCCTTGGGCGCTGCACGCTCTGCGAACCCAGATTCCGCGAACTCCCAGTTCTTCATCAACTTCAAAGACAACGATTTCCTGAACGGCCAATACACCGTTTACGGCAACGTGATCTCTGGCATGAAGCTTGTAGACAACATCGCAAAGGGCGAGCCACCTGCGAACCCTGATCGTATGATCTCTGTTAAGGTTGCCGCAGATGTTTAAGCTTGCAGCAGTGATGGCGCTTGTTGCGGGCCCAGCATTTGCAACAGGCCTTGAGATTGACGTCGGAGGCGAGGCCAATGGCACAATCAAGATCGACCTGTTTGAGGATACAGCACCGCTGCACGTCGCTCAGATTGTGGCGATTGCGCAAGCTGGTGACTATGACGGCGTGGTGTTTCACCGTGTGATCGAAGGTTTCATGGCGCAAACGGGCGACGTGGAATTCGGCAAGGGCGAGGACACATCCCGCGCTGGTATGGGCGGTTCAGCACTACCTGATATCCCAGCCGAGTTCTCCGACAAGCCGTTTGCGCGTGGCATCGTCGGCATGGCGCGTAGCCAGAACCCCAACTCTGCAAACTCGCAGTTCTTCATCATGTTCGATCAGGGTGATTTCTTGAACGGTCAGTACACCGTCGTTGGTGAAGTCACCGAAGGCATGGAGATCGTTGATCAAATCAAGCTTGGCACGGGTGGCAATGGCGCCGTTGTTGGCGCGCCTGACAAAATGGTTGCCGTGCGCGTTACCGAATAAACCATTTCACCTAGCCCTCTCACAGTTTCGCGAGGGGGCTAGGCGACACTACCCCGCATCGTCACACTCCGACCAAATGATCGGAGAGACCCATGCGCCTATTTCCCCTTATCGCCAGCTTTTGCCTCTCGGCCAGCCAAGGGCTGTCTGATCCTACGTTTTGGGTACATGAATGGCCAAACACCGACTTTGAGACCACAAGCGTTACCAGCTGGGTCGAAATTCTCTCGGGTGGCCCTGCGAAGGACGGCATTCCCGCGCTCAACGATCCGACATTTCACACGGTGGCAAATGAGACCGCGTTACAGCCCCGCGAACCTGTCATCACCCTTGAGATCGCAGGCGAGACGCCCCGCGCTTACCCGATCCGCTACCTCACATGGCATGAGATCGTGAATGATACCGTGGGCGGCATCCCCGTCGCCGTCACTTTCTGCCCGCTGTGCAATTCAGGGATCACATTTGACAGACGCACCACAGCGGGCACGCTGAGCTTTGGCGTCTCTGGTAAGCTGCGCAATTCCGATATGATCATGTTTGACCGCGAGACTGAAAGCTGGTGGCAGCAGGCCATCGGCGAGGGGATTGTTGGCAAGCTCACAGGTGTGGAACTGGAAACGCTCCCGTCATGGATGGAAAGCTGGGAGACATTCCAGATCCGCAACCCCGAAGGGTTGGTCATGGATCAACCTAATTTTTCCCGCGACTACGACGCGAACCCCTATGTGCAATACGACAGCTTGCACCGGCCATTCCTTTATTCTGGCGAACTACCGCCCCACGATATCCCCGCGCTGGCCCGCGTGGTGCGTGTCGGAGACCGCGCTTGGCCTTTGACGCGATTGGCCGAAGAGGGGACGGTTACCCAAGCAGGTATCACGCTCACCTGGGTCTCAGGCCAAGCCTCCGCGCTCGATGATGCCCGCATTTCAGACGGCAAAGACGTCGGCAACGTGCGCGTGCAAGACGCAGCAGGAAACGACATCGTCCATGACGTGATGTTCGCTTTTGCGTTCCACGCGTTCTGGCCGAAAGGTCAATGGATGACCCGACCCAACTAGGCTTGACTTGCGGCCCGCAGCCCTGTCCTTTGCGGCCATGGACCGTAAACCTCAAATAGATACATTCGGCGCAGTTGCCCTCACAGGCTTTGCGCTTCTGCTGGCGTTTAACCAAGTGGTGATCAAGGTCACCAATGGCGGGCTGCAACCGATTTTCTTTGCGGGTGTGCGCTCGGCCGGGGCCGTGATCTGCATTTATCTGTGGATGCGCTGGCGTGGCATTCCGCTGCAATTTCCGCCAAAAACCGTTCTGTTCGGGATCATCACAGGCACGGTTTTTGCCTTTGAATTCATGCTCCTATTCATCGCGCTTGATCTAACGACCGTGGGCCGATCTGGCGTGATCTTCTACTCAATGCCGCTCTGGATGGCGATCCTCGCGCATGTCTTTGTGGCAGGCGACAGGTTGACAATGCGCAAGGCGCTTGGCCTTGGGTTTGCGATTTCTGGCGTGGCTTGGGCCATCCTTGCGCGTGATAGCGGCGAGGCGAATATCTGGGGCGATCTGGCGGCTTTGGGGGCTGCCATCGGTTGGGCCGTGACGGCACTGCTGGCCAAAGCGTCACCGCTCAACAAAGTCTGCCCTGAAATGCAACTGATGTGGCAGGTCGGCGTCTCGGCCCCAATCCTGCTGATCGCCTCATTGTTTTACGGCGACCTGATCCGCGATCTGGCCCCGATCCACCTCTGGGGGCTCGCTTTCCAAATTGTGGTGGTCGTCAGCGCAGGCTTCATCTTCTGGCTCTGGCTGCTTTCGATCTACCCCGCCAGCGGCGTGGCCTCGTTTAGCTTTCTGTCGCCAGTGCTGAGCGTCGGCCTCGGCTGGCTTCTCTTGGGTGAAACAGTCGGGCCAAACCTGCTTGGCGCTCTTGTCCTTGTGGCCATCGGCATCATCCTGATCAATCGGCCAAAGCGGGTTAAGACAGCAAATCCGTCATAACCCTTTGATCGTCGGTCTGCGCAAAACCAACGCGTTTGCAAAATCGCGCCAAACGCTCGTCGCCATCGACGCGGACTTGTAGCGCTTGAATACCAGCAGGCCCGAGCGACACTGCAATGGCATGCAAAACCTCGGTCCCGATGCCACGACTACGCACGGAAGGGCGGATAAACACCTCTTCCACCCAGCCGATCATACCACCAAGGCGCACGGACCAGCCGAATGTAACCAGCACATAGCCCAAGGGCGCCCGTTGCGGGCCAATCAGCCAGACAGCGCCCAGAGGCGACCCTTCGAGCAGGGGGGCGGCCACACGTGCACGATGCTCATCGTCATAGTCCAAGCCGCATTCTTCGTGATAGCGGGCCATCAACGACAAAAGCCGCTCGTCGTCTTCAGGGCCGCCAAGGTTAATTGCAGTGCTCATAAGCGGGCCAATCTTTCGGTGAGGAGGGCAAAGAAGCCATCGGCGTTCAGGCTGCCCATGAACATAGCGTTGGGTTTGCGGTCAGTGACGCGCCACCAATCGGCGACGGTCATGCCAAGGGTGAGGTCGGACTGGGTTTCAATCTCGACGTTCACATGGCGACCCTCAAACAGGTCAGGCTGGATCAGATAGGCGATGACACAAGGGTCGTGCAATGGCGCCCCCTCTGATCCGTATTTCTCTTTGTCGAACCGCTCAAAGAAGTTGGTCCAAGCCGCCACCATATCACCAACCTTCGTTCCAAGCGCGCTAAATGCATCAACGCGGGCGTGGGTCGTGAGCGCATGGTGGGTCACATCAAGCGGCATCACCACGATCGGGATACCAGAGGCAAAGACGATCTTGGCTGCTTCGGGATCGACATAGATGTTGAATTCGGCGGCTGGGGTAATGTTGCCTACTTCAAAATAAGCGCCACCCATCAGCACAATTTCCTGCACCTTATCAACGATGTCAGGAGCCTTCTCAAATGCAGTCGCGATATTGGTCAGGGGGCCAAGCGGGCAGAGGGTGACAGTGCCCGCATCATGGGTGCGCAATGTCTCGATGATGAAATCCACCCCGTGTTGCGCTTGCAGCGGCATCGTCGGGTCGTCCATTTTCGGACCATCTAATCCCGTTTTGCCGTGCACATGCTCTGCGGTGACCAGCTTGCGCTTCATCGGCACGTCACAGCCCGCAAAGACCAAAGTCTCTGGCTTGCCTGCCAACTCGCACACGATCCGCGCGTTCTTTTCGGTCAATGGCAGCGGCACGTTACCCGCAACAGCCGTCACACCCAAAACGGTCACATCCTCAGGCGAGGCCAGCGCCAAAAGGATCGCGACAGCGTCGTCTTGTCCGGGGTCAGTGTCGATAATGATCTTGCGCGGTGCCATGGGATCGTGTCCTTACTTTTGATACCGCCACAGTGACGCGACAGGCGGGCAGGGGCAAGGGGTCAGACGCGCCCGTGGGCATCCAGCCGCGCATAAAGGGCGTCCGCATCAGGATGGCCCAATTCGAGCGCGTAGATATAGGCATAGGTCAGGAAGAAGCAGACGGTATTAATGTCATTGGTCTGATCCGCCGCTTGGGTATATAGGCCAACCAGCGCGCGACGATCATCGCGCGCATGGGCTGCCAGAATAGTGTCGTTCAGATCGCTCATGCGTCTTGTTTGTCGCGGTGTTCCTGCACTTTGCCAGCAACCCACGCGTGAAAGTTATGGGTCGGCCCATCCATCGCAGGGCTAAAGCGGCCCCCGTCAAACAGCGGCGAATGACGGCCCTTTTGCATGCCTTCAACAACAAAGATGTCCTCTTCAAACACAGTTTTCCAAAGATGGGCGTTACGCGAACGCATATCCTCAGAGGTCTTTGGCTCTGCGTAATAAAGGTGGATATGTTCAGTCGTGCTATTGAGCGTATTGGGTTGCAACACAATCGAGAAGCAGTGGTCGCGTTGCGCACCTAGCAAAACGTTAGGATAGATCGCGACATATTCCGCACCCGTATTCCATTTCTCATCCAAGCCTCTAAAATCAGGGAATACGGCATCATCTGGGCCCTGAAGCTGCTTATAAACAAGCGTGCCTTGACCCGAATATTTGTTCGGCTCTTGGATGTGGTAGTGATCCTCAAGGCGGGAATAGCTGTTAAGACCCGGATGGACCCACGGCAGGTGATAGCTCTCGCAATAATTCTCTACCGCGAGCTTCCAATTGGTCGTGACCTCAAGGTCAAAGCAGCTATCCGCGCCGCCGTGATACATCGGTTGGTCGAACTCTTTCCAACGCTCTAGCAGGTCGGCATGCACGACCTCAAACGGATCAGCTTTGCCGTCGACGTTGATGAAAACAGTGTCAAAATAGACATGGGAACGGACTTCGGTCAGGCCAAGGTCGTCCTTATTGATCGCCTCATGGGTATTAAAGCCCGCGCCGCCGACATGGGGCGTGCTAACGAGCTTGCCTGCCGTGGAGTAGCACCACGAATGGTAGGGGCAACGGATCGCGCCTTCAATCTTCTTGGGCTCTGATACAAGGATCATACCACGGTGGCGGCAGGTATTCTGAAACACGCGGACCTTATCGGCGCGGTCGCGTACGAGCAGGAGAGGGATGCCCAAGAATTCGATTGGCTTTGCATCACCGATTTCGGGAACCTCGGAGGCAACAGCAAGGCCTGCCCAATTGGCAAAAAGAACGGCGTGCTTTTCTTCCTCAAAAACACCTTCGTCGATGTAGTGGGCATTGGGCAAACCTTGGGCGGTTTCAACAGGTTGACGGACAACTGTAAGGTCGGTTTGGTATTCGTCTTTGGCCATCGTTTTCGCCTCCATAGCTGCGCAGTGTCGTGCCTAGCCTAAACCTGTGATTCGATGAAATCACGCCCCGCAGGCGACATTGGATCAGATGCAAGCGACACCAAATGGGATGTGTCTGTCCCGATAAAAAGGGGGGCGGATGAAAATAGTTTTTTGGGCCAAATTTTGAGCCGAAAGCAGCCGATTTTTAGGTCAAAAACCGTGGCGAAAACGTAATTTTTGCGGCTTTGCATTTTGCCTCTCGCCAATCCCAAAAAACGGGCGCAAAGGTGCGCTCATGAAGCGATTTTGCTTCGTAACCCTCTCTAGGAGAACTTGAATGTCCATTCGTAACGCATTGATCGCACTTCCATTTGTTGTTTTGGCTGTGCCAGCGTTTGCTCAGGATGCTGCCATCGATAAAGACGGCGATTCCTCTTATTCTTTGGTCGAACTTCAGGTCGCAACACCTGAAATGACCCAAGAGCAGTTCGACGCAATGGACACCAACATGGACGGCCTTCTTGCTGCTGACGAAATCGCAGCTGCAGTTGAAGCTGGCCTCTTGGTTGCTGCAGAATAATTTATTCTGAACAAGAGCCCCGTTGGCGTTTCGTCAGCGGGGCTTTTTTTGTCTAAATCTCACGCGATAGCCTTACACAAACGGTGTAGCATTCTGCGAGAATATCTTTTCAAAGGCATATTTAATGATCTCTGACAGGCCTTCTTTCTGAATATATTGGGGCTGTCGTGCACGGCGCAAAGCTATGCGATAATCATTGCCGATATACTCCAATACCGTCGGTCTTCCGCTATGAATATCAAGAGAGATATCTGCCCTGCTCGACAGTTTAAAACTTGGGTAGATGTTCGGGTATTGGGAAAAACCCGTCAGAAATGAAGTGAGGGCAAATGTCGGGTTGCATGGCATATTGTCCAAAATGCAAAACCCAGACGACTGGCTAAAAGCATAGCCAATAAATTTTCGTTTCGGCTGGCGTTGCGTTGCCAAATTCTTGCCAATGAGGTTGCGATTGGGCGCGTAGATCGAGAAGATGCGGCGGTCTTGGATCGTCGCTGCATGACCGATACAATGTTGGAATTGGCCAAGCGCTGAGTTGCAGTAAGTGTACTCGCTGTAAAATCCGTTTGGAAACGCCGATTTTTGCGCGGGCTCAAAGCAATTGGCAAAACCGCTGGGGAGCCCTTGAGTTGTTTTTGCAGCCTCAATGTCAGCAATCGGAATTTTGATGATCGTCAGCGGGACGTCAAAAAAATCGCAGAGCTTTACCAGAATATCGGGTCCAGGAAACGACTCTCCTGTCGTATAGCGGATCAGTTGGGTGCGATTAATTTCAAGTTTACGACTGACGTCAGAAACAGAGCCATTGCGGCCAATCAGATTTTTCAAATTGTCCGCAAATATGTGACGGATACTCATAAGCAACTCTTAAATACGGCGGATCGAAATCCGTTTGAAACATCACCTGATCAATAAAGCCGTGTCTTTAGGGGATGTCAAATTGTCTCTGATCTGCGACATCGTGTTTGTGATTTGAACTTAGTTGACACAATGTGTTTGGCGATATTCGCCCTGAGAACGGTTAGAGTAAAGGCGTTTAGAGCTCTAGTCTGCGGTGATACGATGGTTGCAATTTTGCTTTGGGTTAATGACCAGTCGAGCCAATGTGTAGGTCACTGCTTTGAGCGTGACGAAATCTTCCTTGTCTCCACGCCTTTTGGCCGCCCCTTTGATCTCACTAATTTGAAGGTCGGTGATTTGGCCGTTTATGAACATGATGCCGCGGGCGTGGGCAGGCTCGCCGAAGTGGCGGGAGGCAAGCGCCCTTGCTATGTTCAAACGGCGCTAGCCATAAAGGAAAGCCTCAAGATCGCGTCCTGAGACTTTAGGAGTTTGCACCGCGCGACAATGCCGCGACACCTGTGCGCACGACCTCAACAAGGCCAAGCGGGCGCATCAGTTCGGCAAAAGCGTCGATTTTCTCGGATGTGCCTGTGACCTCAAAGATAAACGATTCCAATGTACTATCGACCACATTGGCGCGGAAAATATCTGCCAGACGCACCGCTTCGATACGCGCGTCGCCTTTTCCAGCCACTTTGAACAGCGCCAATTCACGCTCCACAGATGGGCCTTCTACGGTCAGGTCGTGGACCTCGTGCACGGGTACGATGCGGCCCAATTGGGCCTTGATCTGCGTGATCACTTGCTGTGTGCCAGAGGTCACGATTGTGATGCGCGAGCGGTGGCCTTCGTGGTCGGTTTCGGCCACGGTCAGGCTTTCGATGTTATAGCCGCGCCCTGCGAAAAGCCCAATAACACGGGCCAAAACACCCGGTTCGTTCTCGACGAGGATCGCGAGGGTGTGCCGCTCTATCAGGTCGCCGTAGCCTGAGTGCAGGTTGTAGGCGGAGTGGCTGGTGGAGCCTTTTTTGATGTTCAGTGGAGACATTTTGCGTCCCTTTTTATCCATATTTCAGTGTGTGCTACGCGTGCACCGGATGTGCACCGCGCGTGCACCGATGATTAGACCAAAGCCTGCCCAGATCCTGTGATTGCACCCTCAGTGGAGGCGTCGCCCATCAACATCTCGTTATGCGGTTTGCCTGACGGGATCATCGGGTAGCAGTTCTCGTGCTTTTCAACCAAGCAATCGAAGACCACTGGACCGTCGTGATTGATCATTTCCATAATCGCATCATCAAGGTCTGCGGGATCGTCGCACCGGATACCTTTCGCGCCAAAGGCCTCGGCCAATTTCACGAAATCAGGTAGGCTTTCGGACCAAGAGGACGAGTACCGCTCGCCGTGCAGCAATTGCTGCCACTGACGGACCATGCCCAGACGCTCGTTGTTGAGGATGAACTGTTTCACGGGCAGTTTGTATTGGGTGACAGTGCCCATCTCTTGCATGTTCATCAGCCAAGATGCCTCGCCAGCCACGTTAATGACCAACGCGTCGCGGTGTGCCATTTGCACGCCCATGGACGCGGGGAAGCCGTAGCCCATCGTGCCGAGGCCTCCAGAGGTCATCCAGCGGTTCGGGTCCTCAAAGTCGAGGTACTGTGCGGCCCACATCTGGTGCTGGCCCACTTCGGTGGTGATATAGCGGTCGTGGTTTTTGGTCAGCTCTTGCAAGCGTTGCAGGGCGTATTGCGGCTTGATGATCTTGCCTTCCTGCTTGAACTTTAGGCAATCGACGCTGCGCCATTCGTTGATTTGGCTCCACCATTTGGACAGACCCTCGGCGTTGGTTTTGCGACCACGGGATTTCCAGACCTTGAGCAGGTCTTCCAGAACATGGGCCACGTCACCAACAATCGGGATGTCCACGTGAACGACCTTGTTGATCGAGGACACGTCGATGTCGATATGCGCTTTTTTCGAGTTTGGGCTGAATTTGTCCAGAACCCCAGTGATCCGGTCATCAAAGCGCGCGCCGATGTTGATCATCAGATCGCAGCCGTGCATCGCCATGTTGGCTTCATACAGACCGTGCATGCCAAGCATCCCGAGCCAGTTGTCGCCAGAGGCAGGGTAGGCGCCAAGGCCCATCAGCGTGGAGGTGATGGGGAAGTTTGTCGTCGCCACCAGTTCACGGAGCAATTGAGACGCTGCCGTACCAGAGTTGATCACGCCGCCGCCAGTATAGAAGATCGGGCGCTTGGCTTTTTCCATCGCAGCGGCGAGTTCGGTGATCGACGTGATGTCGCCCTTCACCTGCGGCTGGTAGTAGGATTTGCGCGCTTTCTTTTCGGTGTATTTGCCTGTCGCGAATTGAACATCCTTTGGGATGTCGATCAGAACGGGACCTGGACGGCCAGAGGTGGCGACATGGCAGGCCTCGTGCAGAACGCGGGCCAGATCGTCGGTTTCTTTCACAAGCCAGTTATGTTTTGTGCAGGGGCGCGTGATGCCAACGGTGTCGGCCTCTTGGAACGCGTCAGAGCCGATCATGAAGGTCGGCACTTGGCCCGTCAGAACGAGGATCGGGATACTGTCCATCAGCGCATCGGTCAGGCCTGTCACGGCGTTTGTCGCACCGGGGCCAGAGGTCACGAGGGCAACGCCGAGTTTGCCCGTCGAGCGCGCATAGCCTTCGGCGGCGTGAACGGCGGCCTGTTCGTGGCGCACAAGAATGTGCTGAATGTGGTTTTGCTGGAATATTTCGTCGTAGATCGGAAGGACAGCGCCACCAGGGTAGCCGAAGACGACTTCCACACCTTGGTCAACCAAAGCTTGAACTACCATTTTTGCGCCGGTCATGGCTTTTGACATTTTCTCGCGTCCTTCTTTAGACATTCACTTCGTTTACACACAAAAAAGCCCCCGTTTGTGGCGGGGGCGCATGGGAACCTATGGCTATACCGTTACCGGCCCATGCGCGTTTTTCTCACTAGAATGACGACATTGATCATCAGGTGGCTCCTTCATGTGGGCAGACTTTAGGTAATGGGGCGGAGGGGGTCAACACTTGGCGTGGAGAAAATGTCGCGAAATGATGGTTTTTCGCAACTTTCTTTCATGACGCAGTGTCGCACCCCATGTTTACAGGGATGCGCCGATGGCGATGTAGCCGATATATGCCAAGATCATGAGGCCGCCCGCGATCCGAGAGATTTCGCCCCGTACGTAGATAAGCCCAAGTATCAGGAGGGTGGCACAGATCATGACGGGCACATCGAAAGACATGAAGCGTGTATCGACGGGGATCGGGATGATCAGCCCTGTCAGCCCCAAGATCGCGAGGATGTTGAAGATGTTGGAGCCGATGATGTTGCCCAGTGCGATTTCGCGTTCCCCTTTGATGGCGGCGGCAACTGTGGTGGCGAGTTCGGGCAGCGATGTGCCGATGGCCACTATGGAGAGGCCGATCATGGCTTCTGATACGCCCAAGTGTCGTGCGATGATCGTCGCACTTTCCACGAGGTATTTTGCGCCGACCATGACGGCGATTAAGCCTGCGATGGTGAAGCCCGCGGCGTGGAGGAGATTGACGTCTGAGGGCAGGGCCTCGGTTGGGTCGTTGCGCATCGCCCGAAAGCTCAATCCGAGGTAGATGATCAGGCCAGTGATGAGGGCCGCGCCTTCGATCCGTCCGACATAGCCTGAGGCGATGATGACCGGCATGACGAGGGCGGCACCCAGCATCCAGAACAGATCGCGGCGCATGTTCAGGAAGTCGGCGATGGGGGGCGCGATGATGCCTGCAACGCCGAGGATCAGCAGGATGTTGGCCGTGTTGGAACCCACGACGTTACCGATGGAGATTCCGGGGAGGCCGTCAAAGGCGGCTTGCAGCGAGACGAGGAGTTCAGGGGTGGATGTACCAAAGCCCACGATGGTGAGGCCGATGATCAGGGGGGGGACGTTAAAGCGTGCTGCTATTTGGCTGGCACCGCGCACAAGCCAATCGCCACCAAGAAAAAGGCCAAGAAGGCCGCCTGCGAGCATTATGTAAGTAAGCATCGTTATCACATCCCCGTGAGTGTTTGAGGGAAGATGTGGTGCGCCGCCCCAACTTGTAAGAGGACGGCGCATTTATATTTGATTTAGCCATTAAGGGCTGCGTCGATGTCCGCGGCGGTGTGGCGGTTTGCCAGTTGTGGCTCACCTTCGCCCCAAGTTTTGTTGACGATCATGCCGCGCTGGTAGGCAGGGCGGGAGGAGACGTCGTCCATCCAGCGGATGATGTTGGTGTATTCATGCACCGAAAGGAATTCGCCCGCATTTGGGTAACCTTTGTCTTGGATCGCACGGCCGTACCATGGCGCTGTGGCGATATCGGCGATGGAGTAGTCGTCGCCGCCCAAGTATTTGCTTTCGCCCAAGCGGCGGTTCAGCACGTCAAGCTGGCGCTTGGCCTCCATGGTGAAGCGGTTGATCGGGTATTCGAATTTCTCGGGCGCATAGGCAAAGAAGTGACCAAAGCCGCCGCCGAGGTAGGGTGCTGAGCCTTGAAGCCAGAACAGCCAGTTGAGAACCTCGGTGCGCGCTGGGCCAGAGGCGGGCAGCAGGGCGCCGTATTTCTCGGCCAGATACATCAGGATCGCGCCAGATTCGAACACGCGCGAGCCTGTATCGTGGTCCATGAGGGCAGGGATCTTAGAGTTCGGGTTGATGTCGACAAAGCCAGACCCGAACTGATCGCCATCCCCAATGCGGATCATCCATGCGTCATAGTCGGCCTTATGACCTGCGGCGAGAAGCTCTTCGAGCATCACAGTGACTTTCACGCCGTTGGGGGTGGCCATGGAATAGAGTTGCAGCGCGTGATCGCCCTTTGGCAGCGCCTTGTCGTGGGTGGCGCCAGCGATTGGGCGGTTCAGCTTAGCCCAGTCGCCGCCATTCTCTGCGTCCCATGTCCAGACTTTGGGGGGGGTATAGGTTGTCATAGTCATTCCTCATCTTTCGTTTCATGTGAAGCTATTGAGATCACGCCAGAAAACAAGTGGCTGTCATGTGCATCTATGCCGATGGCGCTGTGCGCGACGCAAGGCGGGCGCAACCATATCACCGGAAACAAGATTTTGTTGAAGCGGTTTCACCGCGTGGCGGCGGGCGCACGACAGGGTGGAATTTCGATATTGGCTGCTGAGTCGCTGTTTAATGTATTAAAACGCAGGTCATAAGCGGATCAAAAAATTGGCAAAACATTAGATTTTTCCCATGTTGACGCGTGATATATCGGGAATTGGTAAAGTAAAGTGACAAAAAGCGAAGGTTTTGCAATAGTTCCTGTTGCGAAACTCTGCGACCGCGTTAGGTTTGGTCCACGTAAAAATGATCTGCCTTCATCTTGGGAGTTTGAGATGCGGGTGAAAACACACATGGAGGAAACTTAATGGATCGTCGTTCTTTTCTAACGAAGTCAGCACTTGGCGGCACAGCCGTGGCAGCAAGCGCCTTGGCTGCACCTGCATACGCACAGGGCAAGCGCACACTCACTATGGTTACATCTGTGCCTGATGGCTTTGCTGTGTTTGACGACGCGGCTGTAAAGTTCGTCGACATGGTCAACGTCATGATGGACGGTGAAGTCACAATCGAAAAGAAAGCAGCAGGCCAACTGGTCGGTGCGTTCGAAGTATTTGATGCGGTTTCCTCTGGTCAGGCCGACATGTACCACTCTGCCGACTACTATTTCGGCGGCCAGCACCCAGGTTATTACTTCTTCACTGCCGTGCCATTTGGCGCAACTGGCGGCGAAATGATTAGCTGGTACCAGCACGGTGGCGGCAAGGAATTGCACGATGAATTGGGTCAGATCTTTGGTCTGAAGTCCTTTATCGCGGGCAACACAGGCCACCAGCCAGGTGGTTGGTTCAACAAAGAGATCAAATCCGCAGCTGACCTTCAGGGCTTGAAGTTCCGTATGCCAGGTTTGGGCGGCAAAGCGCTGGGCCTGACAGGTGCGTCTGTTCAGAACATCCCAGGTGGTGAAATCTATCAAGCGCTGTCTTCTGGCGCGATTGATGGTGCGGAGTGGATCGGTCCATTCGCAGACGAGCGTCTTGGCTTCCAAGAAGTTTGTGAATTCTACTACACAGGCGGCATGCACGAGCCAGGTTCGGCACTGACAGCGGCGATGAACCGCGATGTTTGGGATGAAATGTCACCTAAGCAGCAGCAGATCATCGAAACAGCTGCGATGGCGACACACCACTGGTCCTTGTCCCAGTCCAACGCAAACAACGGTGCTGCACTTGAGCGTCTGCGTGCGCAGGGCACAAAGATCATGCAATTCCCTGACGATGTTTGGGATGCGTTTGCGAAGGCATCGAAAGAAGCGCTTGATCAAGATATGGGCGACGAATTGTTCGCGCGTATTCGTGAAAGCCAGGAGTCTTCTGTCCGTTCGACTTACGGCTGGACAAGCATCTCTGACGACGAGTTCACACGCCAGCGCGCACGCGCGCAGGGCTAAACTCGGTCCAGATGTTCGACGCCTAGTCGAATGCTAAGAAATAATCTGGGCCCCGCGTAAGTGGGGCTCAGACTTATCAGCTAATTGCCAAATAATTCGGGGGGCGGACCATGGGTTTGGTCGAAGCATGGGGCGGTAATGCCTTTGGTTGGTTTTTTGCCAATATCATCGAGAGCTTTTACAATTTCGGATATGCAGTCACACATCCGGGCCAATGGCTTGCGTGGGTGCCGTACATTAACCAAGACCTGCAAACCCCTGAGATTAAAGAATCTTTGACGAGGTTCATCTATTACGGCGCCTCGATTGAGTTCGCCTTCGTGTTGTTTTCGATGTTCATGGTCTTCACCGTGATCGGACTAATTCATAACGGATTTATGTGGGGTTGCGTGCGCCGCCTTGAGGGTTTTGCCAATAAGGTCGGCCGCTTTTTCGCATGGGCGGGTCTGTTGATGGTCTTACAGCAAATCATGATTGTTTTCATGCAGCGCGTTTTTGCCGTGTCCGAGATTTCCATTGGTTTTGGGATGAACTTCACACAAGACGTGAGCTGGTGGTCCGAGGAACTTAAGCTTTATAACGCGATGATTGTTTGTCTGTGTGCGACCTATACGTTCGTGCAGGGCGGCCATGTGCGTGTTGACCTTGTGTATTCCAACGTGAGTTACCGCACCAAGCGGATCATCGATATGGTCGGATCGATTGTGTTTATGATCCCTGCTGCATTGCTGACGTGGCTTTTCGGTTGGTTCTTTTTGTGGCGCAACCTTGTGGTGCCGAACCCGTCTGCCTCCGATGCGCTAGAGCGGTTGATCGGCAAAGCGCGGGCACTGCGTTGGAACATCGAGACGATCGGTTTCTCGCCCAACGGGTTTAACGCCTATTTCTTGTTTAAAATTCTCTTGGTCACTTTCACCTTCATGGTGGTGATGCAGGCCGTGGCGTTCTTCTACCGCTCATACCTTGAGCTAAAAGAAGGCCCGTCCAGCGAGGGCCGTTTCCTTGATATTGACGTGCTTGGCGATCCTGTCGCCGAACGTGTCGCAAAAATCCACTAAGTTAGGGCGGGTAGAAATATGCTTTTCGGATTAGATGGCGTCGAAATAGGCCTCGTAATCGTCTTCCTCACGCTCTTTGCTGGGATTTTGTCGGGGTTTCCTGTCGCTTTTGCGATTTCGGGCTCTGCGGTAATTTCATTCGCGATTATCGCGGCATTGGACAGCTCTGGTATGTTGATCCATATGGCGGTCGACACGGATTCTGCCGCGTTTCAGGAGTTAATTGATCAGGGCGTTCGGCCTGATGTGATCTCGCACTTCAGGTATCCTGAGCTGCCGCGTCTTGCGGAATCCTTGTTCCCTCAGGGCTGGGAATATGCACTGGACCGCAACATCGGTTTCCTTGTGAACCGGATGAACGAGCGGGTTCTGGCAGGGCAGTCGATTGAAACGCTGTTGGCCGTTCTGATGTTCGTCATGATGGGGATCGTACTTGAGCGGTCCAAAATCGCGGATGAATTGCTGACAACGATGGCCAAGGTCTTTGGACCATTGCCAGGTGGTTTGGCGGTTTCGATTGTGATCGTGGGTGCATTCCTTGCGGCCTCGACAGGGATCGTAGGTGCGACGGTTGTGACCATGGGGCTGTTGGCGCTGCCAACAATGCTTAAGAACGGGTATTCGCCTGAGCTTTCAACAGGTGTGATCGCGGCCTCTGGCACATTGGGTCAGATTATTCCGCCGTCGATTGTTATTGTTCTCTTAGGGACGTTAGCGGGGGATTTGTATTCGGCCGCACAAGAGGACCGTGCAAAGCTTGCGGGCTGTAACGATGCGTTGACCTATTTGGGTGAGGCGGCGGTGTTGTCGGTGGGCACGTTGTTCCAAGCGGCCCTTTTACCCGGGATCTTGCTGGCCTTCCTTTATGCTGCCTATGCATTTGGTTATGCGCTTTTGAACCCGTCCAAGGCACCAGCGGTGTCGATGGGCACAAGCAACAATGGCGAAGTCATTACACGCAACGAGGGCCTTGTGTGGATCTTGGGCGTGCCTGTTGGTCTGGTGGCATTGCTGATCGTGTTGATGCAGTTTGGTGCAGTTGGCAGCCAGTCGGTCATCGTTGATACCTTCACTGACTCTGGTAAAAGCGCAAGTTTGCGGACGAACGTTGACGAAGAATGCGCGGTTTCGATGCAGGCTTTGCACGGCGAAGAAAAATGGGCGCAAGCCTTGGCCGAGCAGGCAGTGATTAACTCTGCTGGCGGGCTAGAGGAGACACGTGAACTTGGCGAGGAAGAGCGGCTTGCGCTGATCCAAGACAAGATCGCCGCTGCGCCAAAGATCGGCACCGGCATTGCAACGCTCGCGCTTTTGATGGGGCTTGCCCTTGCGATGGCCCGTGGTGTTGCACCAAGCGCGGATCACCGTCCTTTGCTGATTGGTGTCATGGGCGTCTTGTTGATGCTGGCTGTTGATGTGCTGTTTATCAGTGCTGTCACGACGCCCGGGATCACGTTTGTCTTTATCCTGATCCCGTTGATCATTGCAGGTATTGGTCTAAAGGCCGCGGCTGGAATGCTGGCGCGCAATGAAATCCTGCGGGTCGTTTTCCCGCCATTGGTTTTGATTATCGCGGTTCTTGGCTCGATCATGGGCGGGATTACAAACCCAACACCTGCGGCGGCTTTGGGCGCTGGTGGTGCAATTTTGCTGGCGGCATATCGTAGGCTGAAAGACGAGCGCCGCTCTGGCAATATGGTGCTTTGGACGGCAGCGTCGATTGGTGTCATGCTTTTGATCGGTATGAACTTTGACATGCGCATGGGCCAAGAGGTCGTTCTTTTCGAGAACCGCATTGCTTTCCTTGCGGCTTTTGCGACTTTCTTGTTCAGCATGTTTGGTTTGCTCTGGGCCTGCTGGGTTTTGATGGCGGGGGGCGTTTTGGCGCCTGTTGTCCGAGAGACCGCAAAAGTGACCTCGATGGTCTTTACAATTCTGATCGGTTCGCAGTTGCTGAACCTTGTGCTGATCTCGTTTGGTGGCGAGCATTATATCCAGCAGTTCTTGCGCTCGTTTGACAACGAATGGAAGGTGTTCTTGCTGGTCATGCTGGTGCTGTTCGTGCTGGGTTTTGTTCTCGACTTCCTTGAGATCATCTACATCGTGATCCCGATTGTTGGACCCGTTATTTATGGTGGTACGTTCGATCCCAAGTGGGTGACGATCATGATTGCGGTGAACTTGCAGACCTCGTTCCTGACGCCGCCCTTTGGTTTCGCGCTGTTCTATCTGCGCGGCGTGGCGCCCAAGGAAATCACAACGGGTCAGATTTACCGCGGTGTGATGCCGTTCATTTTGATCCAAGTCGGTGGCTTGCTTCTCTTGGCGATGTTCCCCAGATTTGTGACAATCTTGCCAAGCCTGCTGAACTAAATCAGCACTATATAAAAGCGAAAGGGCAGCTTATTAGCTGCCCTTTTTGCGTTTTAGCTGCGACTTGTGGGGAGATTGATCTTAGCCACTTGCTCCGCAATCGGCGTCGATGTGAGCGGGTTAAGGCTTGCGTCATGGCTTTCTGGATCGCCAATCGGTGACCATGCGCCGTCCGTATAAACCTCGACACCTGCGAATTTCGCTTTGTAGCTCATCTTAGGGCTGCCGGGCACCCAATAGCCCAAATAGACGTAAGGCAGGCCAAGTTCGCGCGCGATGGCGATGTGATCAAGGATGATGTGCGTGCCAAGGCTATTGTGCGCCAAAGCCGGGTCAAAGAAGGAATAGACCAGCGAGAGCCCGTCATCGAGCACATCGGTCAGGCAAGCGGCGGCGAGGGTGCCGTCTGGGGCCTTATATTCAATAAGCCGCGTTTTGATGGGTGTTTCCTCGACCATCGCGGCAAACTCGAACATGTCCATATCGGCCATGCCACCCGTCGCGTGTCGTCCGCCAAGGTAGGTGCGGAACAGGTCGTATTGTTCTTCCGAAGCCCAAGGCGAGGTCGCCCGCCGTGTCAGATAGGCGTTGCGTTTCATGACCCGTTTTTGGCTGCGCGTGGGCGAGAAATCCGCGATCTTGATCCGCGCGGACATACAGGCCGAACATGCGGCGCAAGAGGGGCGGTAGAGCACGTTTTGCGAGCGACGGAAGCCTTGTTTGGAGAGGCTATTGTTGAGCTTATCTGCGGCGTCACCTTGCAGGGCAGTGAATAGCTTTCGCTCCATCCTGCCCTCAAGGTAAGGGCAGGGTTGTGGCGCTGTCACATAAAATTGTGGCGCGATAGGAAGCGAGTGGCGCATGAAGTGGTTCCGATTAAGTTAATAGAAACCTAGCAAGCGCACCCTTAAAAACAAGCCCCCCATTTTGGAGGAGGTTAATCGACGGGTTTATTGATGGCCGTTGTGCCTAGAAGATGGTCCGTTAACCCTTGCTTGCGATCCGAGAGGAGCATCATCAGCACAGACACAAGCTGTAGCGGGGCCATTGCCATAGAAAAGGAATAGCCTGCTGTATGCATAAGTGTGGATTTGGAATCTAGGCGCAGACCATCGTGGTCACGCAACTCGATCCCCATCAGGCGCATACCCCACGTTGAGGATTTGCTCGCGATTGTGAACCAGCGGTAAATAAAGCCGACCACGAGCATCAGGAACGGAAAGAATAATAGGGCGGTGAAGACGGTAAAGGGCACAATGATGACGCAAAGGATGCCGACGAGAACCACGTCGAAGACCCAAGCGGCAGCACGTTTGGCGAGGACGCCAGTATAGAATTGCGGCTTTGTTAAAGGATCTGGCAGGCCGAGATGCATGGCTGTGACTTTCTAAGAGGGGGAGGGCGGCCCGCGATGGGGCCACCCTGTAAGGTATTAAGCTGGTTCGTTCTCTGCGTCGTCTTTTGCCTTTGGGGCATCAGACGCGCGGTCGTCCATAAACTGGTCGAACTGTGCCTTGTCTTTGGCGTCACGCAGGCGCGTCAGGAAGGCTTCAAAGTTGGATTGCTCTTCCTCCAAGCGACGGAGTGTTTCTGCTTTATAGGCGTCAAAGGCAGAATTGCCAGAGGAGAGTCCCATGTGACGGGCGGCGTGGCGGCGGCTTTGGCCGCAAGATTTGCTAAACATACGTTTGCTCCAGATCATATAAGCGAGAAGGGCGAGGCCAATTGGCCAGAAGAAGATTAGACCGAGGACCATTGCGGCGATCCAAGCGCCTTTGCCGCGCGCGTCAAGCCAGCCTTCCGCACGGGCGAAAAAGCCGGGGCGATGATCGGCAAAGGTCATCGATGACGAAGGGGTTGCTGAGGCGGTGTTCATTTTGGGCTCCTTGGTTTCTGTGTTTATCTATGTGAATGCTTTTCACATTACAGATATTGGAGCGAACAACGGTTTACACAAGCCCTAATGTAAATGTTTTTTACATTTACTTTTTTTAAATAACTAAATCAGTTACTTGCGGGTTGGTGGTTCTTTAAGGGCCCATTATTTCATAGCCCGAAATAAGCTGCGCTGCGCTGTAATTGGGCGAATAATGCCATTTTTGGGCGCCTCGGAACTACTCACTCGAAACAGTTCGGCACGTTCCGCCTGTGGTTTTGGTCAGAAATGCCGATATCTCGGATGACCAAAGCTGATATCCTTCGAAGGTCAGGTGAATGCCATCATAAGAATGTTCGAGTGGGTACCCAAGCACATCACTTAGGTTTAGGAATTCTGCGCCTCGTTGTTGGGCCAATGTTTTGAGGGCGTCATTGAACTTCTCAATTTCCAAATCGGCTCGACCGACGACTGAGGTAACGATCACCTTTCTGCCGTGCCATGCCACCAAGATGTCATCATAGTCTTTGATGATTTCTTGAACATCGCGCCCTTGGAGCAGGTCGTTTATGCCCAACATCACAAAAATCGGTGCATCCTCTGGAATAACGTCTGACCGCAACTTTGCCGATTTTACCGTTTCTCTTCCAATGCCACGATTGGCGATTTTGCAATCGAGGAGCTCAGACCAGCGCCCATGATCGGTCAGGCTGTCCCCGAACAAAATCAGGTCGAACCGATTTTGCGAGGCGAATTGTGTCGTTCGCGGAGAAATCACGATTTCGGGGGGGGGTAATTTTTCCAATAATCGGACGGGAGAATACCCCCGCCATAAAAAATGAAACGGCGCAAAAAGCAAACAGTATCCGCAAGTTATGTCTCCAAAGCAGGTAGGGTAAATTCATTTTAACTAATTGTTGTCGGATACCAGAACGGTTTTCAGTTCGCCATCTAATATGAGCCTCCAAGGCGGCCAAAGACGAGCCAGTCCGCGTGATCATGGATGATGGTTACCTATAAACGCTTTTAATTGTCGATTGTTATGTCGTGAAATCAGAGATTTGCGCATTAGAAATCTTTAAAAGTTCAGTTGGATCAATGCCAAAGATATGCCGTGGTGTGCCTGCTGCGGCGTAAACGATGCCGAAATCGCTTAGGCGCGTGTCCATAAATGACGTGATCGGGGAGAGGTGCCCAACGGGGGGGATGCCGCCGATGGCGAAGCCGGTTTTCTCGCGCACCACACCGGGATGCGCCCGCCCAAGCGCCTCACCTGTCAGGATCGCGGCTTTTGCCTCACAGACCTGATTGCCGCCCGCGGTGATGAATAGGTAAAGGTCGCCTGTGGTTTCGCCTGCGAAGATGATCGACTTTGCGATTTGGTCGATGTCGCAGCTTGCGGCGTCTGCCGCTTGCGCCGCTGTGCGGGTTTCGGCGGGCATTTCCATCGCGAGGGCCGCGCAGTTTGCGGCCTTGAGGGCATCCATGACGCGATCGATACTTTTGCTCATGTTCCATCCTTTTTGTTAAAGTGTAACTTTACGAGCGATTGGCCAATTGACCAGACCGCACCTTATGCCATTGTCACCCCATGAGCTTTACAAATCGTATCACGCGCCAGCCGCGCCCGTTTGACCCTGCGATTGGGCAGGATGCCTTGTCACATGTTGCAGGGCTTGATCCATCGCTTGCGCCTTTGGTTGTTGGGGCTGCGGGATGTAGTCCTTATTTATCAGGTCTAATGTCACGTGAGGGCGCATGGCTGGTCGAGGCTGTGCATGACCCTGAGGCGGCGGTGGCTGCGATTTTTGCGAGCTTGCCTGAGGTGCCGCTTGATGAATTGAGCGATGCGCTGCGTGAGGCGAAGCGGCGGATTGCGCTTTTGACGGGCTTGGCGGATTTGGGAGGCGTTTGGCCGTTGGAGGTCGTGACGCAAGTCTTGACCGATCTGGGTGATCTGGCCGTCGATGTAACGATCAAGGCGCTGGTCGCGGCCGAGATCAGGCGTGGCAAACTGCCCGGTATGGGCATTGACTATGTGCCGACGGCGGGTGGGTTGTTGGCGCTGGCGATGGGTAAGATGGGGGCTGGTGAGCTGAATTACTCGTCTGACATCGACCTGATCATGCTGTTTGACGAGACCCGCTTTGAGCCTGACGATTTTCATGATGCCCGTGCGAGCTTTATTCGTGTCACACGCAGGATGGCCGCGATCCTGTCGGATGTGGCGGCGGGTGGATACGTGTTCCGCACCGATTTGCGGCTGCGCCCTGATCCCAATTCAACGCCTGTGTGTATCTCGACGGAAATGGCCGAGCGTTATTACGAGAGTGTTGGCCGTACGTGGGAACGGGCCGCCTATATCAAGGCGCGGGCCTGTGCGGGGGATATCGCGGCCGGCGAGGGATTTATCAAAACCCTGCGCCCGTTTGTCTGGCGCAAGCATCTGGATTTTGCGGCCATTCAAGACGCGCATGATATGCGGTTGCGGATCAGGGATCATAAGGGGTTGGGTGGCAAGCTCGTGCTTGAGGGCCACAATATGAAGCTGGGCCGTGGGGGGATTCGTGAGATCGAATTTTTCACCCAGACGCGGCAATTGATTGCTGGCGGACGTGACGAGAGTTTGCGGGTGCGTAGGACCGAAGACGGGTTGAATGCGATTGCGAAGGCGGGTTGGGTGCCTGAACAAGACGCCGTAACGCTTTATGATCATTACAAGTTCCACCGCGAGGTGGAGCACCGTTTGCAGATGGTGAATGACCAGCAGACGCATTCTTTGCCGAAATCCGAAGAAGGGTTTGAGCGCTTGGCGGCCTTTATGGGGCGCGATGTTGCGGGGTTGCGGGCCGAGTTGCGCGAGCGTTGTGAGGAGGTTCACGAGAAGACCGAAGGGTTCTTTGCGCCCGATGCGCCGAAGGCCTTGGAGGATGATTGGGGACAAGAGGTGACGGCGCGTTGGCAGACCTATCCTGCGCTCAGGTCGGACCGTGCCGAAGAGATATTTCGCAGGTTGAAGCCCGAGATATTGGCCAGATTGCAAGAAGCGGCGAAGCCTGAGGAGGCGTTGTTGCAGTTCGACGGGTTCTTGCGTGGATTGCCTGCGGGCGTGCAGTTGTTCTCCTTGTTCGAGGCCAATCCGCAGTTGACGCAGTTGATCGTGGATATCGCGGCGACGGCGCCCGCGTTGTCGCAATATCTGTCGCGCAATGCGGGGGTTTTAGATGCCGTGATTGGTGGGTCGTTCTTTAGTGAATGGCCGGGTGCGGAGGCACTGACCGAGAAACTGGCTAAGGTTTTGGGCGAGTGTGCGGATTACGAGGCGCAGCTTTTGGTGAGCCGCGTTTGGGCCAAGGAGTGGCATTTCAGGATTGGCGTGCACCATCTGCGCGGGCTGATTGATGCGGACACGAGCGGTGTGCAATACGCCGATCTGGCCGATGCTGTGGTCGCTGCGATGTGGCCCGTGGTCTTAGCTGAATTCACGCGCAAGCATGGGGGGATGCCGGGAAAGGGTGCGGTTGTGCTGGGGATGGGCAGTCTTGGGGCGCAGCGGCTCAATGCGTTTTCCGACCTTGATTTGATTATGATTTATGATGCTGAAGGGGTGGAGACCTCTGACGGGCCAAGGCCTTTGCTCACGCGGATGTATTACTCGCGGCTGACGCAAGCCTTGGTGACTGCGCTCACGGCCCAGATGGCCGAAGGGCGGCTTTATGAGGTGGATATGCGCTTGCGACCTTCGGGGCGTGCGGGGCCTGTGGCGACGTCAGTGGACGCATTTATGGCCTATCAGCGCGATGAGGCGTGGACGTGGGAACATCTGGCGCTGACCCGTGCGCGGCCTGTTGTGGGCAATGCGGAGTTGGCGGGCGTGGTCGAGGCGTTCCGCCGTGAGGTACTGGAGGCCAAGGGGCAGGGTCCTGCGGTTATGTCTGATCTGGCCGAAATGCGGGCGCGGATTGCGGATGCCAAGCCGCCCCAAGGGGAATGGGATGCCAAGATTGGCGCGGGGCGTTTGCAGGATACAGAGCTGATTTGTCAGGCGGTTGCCCTGCGTGCGGGTAGCCCTGCGCGCGAAGGAGCTGCGCAATTAGCAGCGGGTGTCGCGAAGGGCCTGTTGAGTGCCGCAGATGCGGGCGCAATCGCGGCGGCGGCGGGGCTTTTCTGGCGTATGCAGGCTGCGGCAAGATTGCTGACGGGCGGCACGCTGATCCCAGAGGATTTGGGTGAGGGTGGCCGTCGGTTGATCTTGCGCGAGACGGGTTTTGCGACGATGGCAGAGCTTCAGGACGCGATGCAAAATGCGGCGATTGCAGCCGATAAAGTGATTAGCGCCAAATTGGCGGAATAGGATATGAGATGGCAGAGCCACGCGACCCACATGACCCAAAGGGATTGATCCGAGAATCATTTCGCATTGACGGGATCACGGCGGGCGAGTGTCGGTCGATTTTCTTGGATTGGGCGCTCAGCATGCCTGTCGGCTATGACGCGAAGCCTGAGGTCGAGGCGTTACTGCTGAAGTATGCGGGAGAGCCTGACGCGCATCCGATGAAGCAGGTTTTGTCTGACGGCCTGAAGGCGTCAGGGGAAGCCAAGCGGCGCGGTGGGCGCGCCGCTCGGATGGGGTATTAACGCGGTAGTTTCGCGGCTTCGGCTGCGAGTGCAGTGATGCCGTCCCAATCGCCAGAAGCGACAAGGCTTGCAGGGGCAACCCAAGAGCCACCGACGCAGAGCGTGTTGGATAGGCTGAGGTAATCATTCGCATTTTTGAGGCTGACGCCGCCTGTTGGGCAGAAACTAATTTGTGGCAGTGGTGCGCCGATGGCCTTGAGTGCTGGCGCGCCGCCGTTGGCCTCTGCTGGGAAGAATTTCTGTACGGTATAGCCGCGTTCCAAAAGGCGCATGGCCTCGGTTGAGGTCGCGATGCCTGGCAGGAGCGGTAATTCGTTGGCTTCGCAGGCGTCGAGGAGAAGATCAGTCGCACCTGGGGAGACGCCGAAAGTCGCACCCGCAGCTTTCGCGTTTTCCACGTCCTTAGGTGTGAGCAATGTGCCCGCGCCGACGATGCCGCCCGCGACAGTTGCCATTTCGCGGATCACGTCGAGGGCGGATGCTGTGCGCAGGGTCACTTCGAGAACGGGCAGGCCGCCTTTGACCAATGCGCGCGCGAGGTCAGCCGCTTTGCTTGCGTCATCGACGACGAGAACGGGAATGACGGGGGCCAAAAGGCAAAGTTCGCGGCTTCTGATGGAGGCTTCTTGTGGGGTCATTGTATTGATTCCTTGAGATTAGATGCAGACGCCAGCGCCGTCAGAAGACAGCCCAACATTGTCGCGGAAGACTTGGAAGAGTTCGCGGCCAACGCCGTTACCGTTGCCTTTGAGGTCTGGCGCGGCGGCGGTCCGTGTGGACAGGTCCACGCCGATCACGTCGATGGTGCCTTTGGTTGCGTCAAGGCGGATGATGTCACCGTCTTGGATGAATGCGAGTGGGCCACCGTTCGCGGCCTCTGGGCTGACGTGGATCGCGGAAGGCACTTTGCCCGATGCGCCAGACATGCGCCCGTCGGTGACGAGGGCCACTTTGAGACCGCGATCTTGCATGGTTGCAAGGATCGGTGTGAGGCTATGCAATTCTGGCATGCCGTTGGATTTTGGCCCTTGGAAGCGCACGACGACAACGGTGTCTTGTGCAAGTTCGCCTGCTTTAAACGCAGCTTTCACGGCTTCTTGAGTGTGGAAGATTTTAGCTGGCGCCTCGATGATGTGGCGCTCTTGGGCCACCGCGGAGGTTTTGATTACGCCGCGGCCAAGGTTGCCTGCGAGTTGGGTCAGGCCGCCGTGATGGTTGAACGGGTCCGACACAGGGCGCAGGATTTTCTCGTTGAGGGATTTTGTGGTCCCTGCGGTGAATGCGATTTTGCCGTCGACGAGTTTGGGTTCTTGCGAGTATTGCGCAAGGCCTTTGCCCATGACGGTTTCGACGTCGTCGTGAAGCAGGCCCGCGTTCAAGAGTTCACCGATCATGTAGCCCAGACCGCCAGCAGCGTGGAAGTGGTTCACGTCAGCAAGGCCGTTTGGATAGACTTTCGCCATGAGCGGCACGGCTTCGGAAAGGTCAGAGAAGTCCTCGAGGTCGATGATCACGCCAGCGGCGCGGGCCATTGCGGGCAGGTGGAGGACAAGGTTTGTCGAGCCGCCTGTCGCCATCAGACCGACAAGACCGTTCACGAATGCCTTTTCGGACAGTATTTCAGACGTCGGGCGGAAGGTCTGTCCGAGGGCGGTGTTACCAAGCACTTGCTCGGTGCCGCGAATGGTGAGCGCATCGCGCATACCGCTGTCCGGGTTCACAAAGGAGGAACCGGGCAGGTGCATGCCCATGAATTCCATCAACATCTGGTTGGTGTTGGCTGTGCCGTAGAATGTGCAGGTGCCAGAGCCGTGGTAGGAGGCCATCTCGGCGGCCATCAACTCTTCGCGGCCGACTTCGCCTGTGGCGAAGAGTTGGCGGACTTTGGCTTTTTCGTCGTTGGGCAGGCCAGAGGTCATTGGACCCGCAGGCAGGAAGATCGACGGGATATAGCCGAAGGTTGCGGCGGCGATGATCAGGCCAGGCACAATTTTATCACAGACGCCAAGGTAAATTGCCGCGTCAAATACGTTGTGGGACAGGCCGATGCCTGCGGCCATCGCGATAATGTCGCGCGAAAAGAGTGAAAGCTCCATGCCTGTCTGGCCTTGGGTCACGCCGTCACACATGGCGGGCACGCCGCCTGCAACTTGCACAGTGCCACCAGCCGCGCGGGCAGCTTTGCGGATGATATCGGGGTAATGCTCGAACGGCTGATGTGCGGAGAGCATATCGTTATAGGCGGTGATGATACCGATGTTGGGTTGTTGCGTGGTCGCCAAGACGCTTTTGTCCTGCCCCATCGCAGCATAGGCGTGAGCTTGGTTGCCGCAAGTCAGGTGGGCGCGGCGCGGGCCCTCGGCGGCGGCAGCATTCATACGGTCAAGGTAATCGCCGCGGGATTTTTCTGAGCGGGCGATGATGCGGTCGGTGACTGCCTGAATTGTCTGATGTACGGCCATGATATTCTCCGAAAAAGGGTTGGGCTCCTTTAGCATGAAACGTTAGCGCTAACAATGGGCGGCGGGAAAAATGCGGTATTTTGACAACTGCGCACTCAAAAGTTGCTTCACTTAGGGTCATTGACACTTAAAGGCCATTTTTAACCACATTTCCGCCCAAGTCGCATGGTTAATACATCAATAAGCCCACAAAGGGTGTTGTCCAAAACGGACACAGATACGGAGAAGACAAATGAATATGCTTAAAATCATGACGGTTGTAGCGCTTGGATTTGGTGTGGCGGGTTGTGCCGATGTTGATACAGTTTCTCGGAACACTCCAATTTCCTCACCTGAGTTTGATACTCAGAGCTTTGCTATTGCGCGTGATTATGCAGTTCAGGCTGTGACGTTTGCGGCACCATCCGATTTGCGCGTCTCTGAATCCAACAGCTATTATCCAAACGCTGACGTCGTTTGGCGCGGTGATCCCATTGGTGACCGTGTAAGCCAGATCGGTGCGATTTTCGCAACGGCGGGTGAGCGTAACAAGAGCGTTCTAAATGGCGAAGTGCCTGTGATTGTTGATTTTCAACTGGTCCGCTTTCACGGCGTGACTGAGCGTACCCGCTTTTCCGTGGGTGGCGTTTACAATATTGAGTTCATGATGTCGGTCCGTAATGCGGTGACGGGTGAGTTGATCGAGGCACCGCGCTGCGTCAATACGAACCTTTCGGCACCAGGTGGGATTGCTGCTTTGATGCTTGAGCAAAAGGGCCAGACCGAGAAAGTCCGTGTCACTGACTTTCTGACGCAAGTCATTCGTGACGAATTGTCGGGTTCATATACGATCTAATCTTTCCAAACATATGTGTTTGCGGGTAAGGGGGCTGTTATGGAACAGTCCCCTTATCCCGTTGTCCGCCTCAATCCTAAAGGCGACGCCCGCGCAATTCGCCACGGTTTTCCGTGGGTCTATGCAAATGAAGTTGTAACTGATCGCAGGACCAAAGGTCTTGTGGCTGGAAGCATCGCTATTCTTGAGGATGCAGACCGCACGCCGATGGGTCTTGTAGCGGTGAACCCCGCCAGCAAGATTTTCTGCCGCATGCTGGAACGCGACATCAATGTGCCGATTGATCAGGCTTGGTTTGAGGCGAAGTTTCGTCTTGCCCTTGATTACCGCTCGCGCCTTTATCCTGGTCCATTTTATCGGTTCATCCATGCTGAGGCAGACGGTCTTCCGGGTGTGGTGATTGACCGCTTTGGTGATGTGGCTGTTGTGCAGCCGAACGCGGCCTATGCTGATACGCTGATTGAGACGCTTGTTGATGCGCTTGTCGCCGTGACTGGTGTGACGACTGTGATTATGAACGGGACGGGGCGTGCGCGCTCGCTCGAAGGCTTGGAAGAGCGCACTGATGTATTGCGCGGCACGGCCCCAACGGCGCCGATCCCTGTACCGATGAACGGTGCGATTTATCTGGCTGATGTGATGGGCGGTCAAAAGACTGGCTTATTCTTTGACCAGCGCCCCAATCATGCGTTTGCTGCGGCTTTGTCGCAGGGCAGCCGTGTGTTGGATGTGTTTAGCCACGTTGGCGGGTTTGGCCTTGCTGCGCTTGCCAATGGTGCAGCGTCTGTTTTGGCCGTAGATGGCTCTGCGCCTGCGCTGGAACTGGCGGAAGCTGGTGCAGCGGCGATGGGTGTGTCTGATCGTTTTGAGACACGTCGCGGTGATGCCTTCGCGGTACTTGAGGCCTTGGCCGAAGAGGGTGCAAAGTTTGACGTTGTGATCTGTGATCCACCTGCATTTGCACCGGGTCGTAAATCGCTTGATGCTGGTTTGCGGGCTTATGAGCGGGTTGCCCGATTGGCTGCTGGTTTGGTGGCTGACGGTGGTTTCTTGGGTGTTTGTTCATGTTCGCATGCCGCGGATCTGACGAAGTTCCGCAATGCGTCGGCGCGTGGCATTGGCCGTGCGGGTCGTCGTAGCCAAGTGATCCACACTGGTTTTGCTGGCCCTGACCATCCGCTGTTGCCGCATTTGGCCGAAAGCGGATACCTGAAGGCTGTGTTTTTCCGCCTATGAGAGTGCTGATCGACGCTTGCGTGCTTTACCCAACGGTAATGCGCGAAGTGATCTTGGGTGCGGCCAAGCTGGGGTTATTTGAACCTCGCTGGTCGGACCGCATTCTGGAAGAGTGGGCGCGGGCGACTGTGAAGCTTGGGCCTGAGGCCGAAGTCTTTGCGCGTGGCGAGATCGTGATGCTTGGTGCCCAGTTTCCACGTGCTATTGTGCCTGTGCATCAAGGGCAATTGCCGCGTCTTTGGTTGCCTGATCCAGATGATATTCATGTCTTGGCTGCAGCTGTGTCGGGGTCCTGTGACGGGATCTTGACCATGAACGCCAAGGATTTTCCGCGCGATACGCTGTCAGAAGAGGGCCTTGCGCGGTTTGATCCGGACGGGTTTTGTTGTCGGATGTTGGAGGAAGACCTGTTGGGCATGCGCGGTGTTGCTGATGGAATATTAGCGACTGCACGAGTGATGTCTGGCGTTGATTGGACCATGCGCAATCTGATGAAAAAGGCGCGGTTGCCGCGGTTTGGCAAATCACTCGCTTAGCCAATTTTCGTCGAAAATTGGAAAACCTAATTCACGAAAGTTTCCATTTTTCAGCATTTGTCTCGATGGCTTTGATCCGCTCGGCGGTGACGGGGTGGCTGAGTGTCCACGCAGGTGGCGTTGTACCCTTGGCACCAGTGAGCGTTTCGAGTTTATGAAAGAGCGAGATTTGCGGATCGGCTCCGATGCCCGATTTGATCAATAAGGCCGTGGCGTAAGCGTCGGCCTCGTATTCGTCAGAGCGGGACAATTTTGCTGCCAGCAGTGACATCAACGCGTTTGCGATGAACATGCCAACACCGGGCAGGAATCGGTTGAGGATCATGGCAAGCGCTGTGCGCATCGCGTTTTGGCCTGAAAAGTCGATCATGCGCCTGCGGGAATGGCCCAAGGCGACGTGGCCAAGCTCATGTGCGATGACTGATGCAAGCTCGGCAGCTGTGACTTCGCCTGCGCGGTATTTGTTAAAGAAACCGCGCGTGATGAAGATGCGCCCGTCGGGGGCCGCGAGTCCGTTCACAGGATCGATTTCGTAGATGTTGACCTTGATGCGCGGAATATCGAGGGCGCGGGCCATGTCTTCGGTTAAGGATTTCAGGATCGGGTCGGCAAGCTCGGTCGATTTTTCGTCAAGTTCCTTTGAGGTCCGCCAAATGGAGAACCGATACATGACGAGGCCATAGAGGACCGCGAGGAGGATGGGAGTGAACTTCAACATCCCTTAGATATGGGGTCGCTGTACCTGTTTGTCCATGCGCGGCTTACTGGATTTCCAAAGCCAGATGCCAAGACCAATGGCAACGCCCATAGCTGTGATGAAACCGCTAGCATTGCTAAGCATGCTGGCGATTAAGGTGATGTTGTCGGCGAATGTGAAGCCGAGACCGACATAGAGGCTGACCCAGACGACCTCTCCTGCGATACCCCAAAGTGCAAAGCGGAGCCAAGTGAAGCGCGTGAGGCCGCTGACGTAGTTGACGTAGGGACCAAGCGGGGCCACCAGCCAGCAGGAAAAGAACACCGACGCGCCGCCCCATTTTTCCATGAAGGATTGGGATTTGTGGCGTAAAGCGTTGCGCTTGGGATTTTTTTCCAGCCAATTCTGCATGCGATCCCCTGATGCGCGTGCGATCCAGTAGCCTGCATTATCGCCCAATACGGCGCCGATAAATGCGGCGGCAAGGACGGTGCTGAGCGTGAGATCACCTGTTGCTGCAAACCCGCCTGAGGTTAGCATCAGAATTGAGGACGGCACAGGCAGGGCGAGACAGCTGAGGAAGGTTACGACAAAGACGATTGGGACGCCGTAATCCGCGACAAGGGCAAAGAAGAAATCGCTCATGGCTTTTTACGCGCAAGTTCAGCCCACCAAGCAGCCGCGGCCTCGTCGATACGGGCCTGTAACTCTTCTATCGTCAGATTGTTTTCTGCTGCGATTTTGCCAATTGAAATCCGGCGTGGGGGTGCGCCTTTCTCTAGGCACAAGACAGGGCCGAGGATTTCTGGTGGCAGCCTGTAGGACAGGGAAACATAGCGCGGGGTCATCCAAGGCTCGATGTCTTGGTTTTTGTGCGCAGGGTCTTGCCAGTAGATCATCGCAGAAAACGTCTTGATCGCAAAATAACCAATGATGACGAGGACCGATAGAAATGCGATGACAACGAGGCGGTGGCGGGCCCAAAGGTATTTGATCCGGTCGATCATGTGAGTGCCTTCATGCCACGCTCGATCCCTGAAAGGGTCATCGGCACCATACGGTCTGCGCCAAAGATGTGTTGGATCATGTGGATCGATTGGGTGTGTGGCCAGTAGCGCGGGTCAAGCGGGTTGATCCATAGGTGATTTGGCCATTGCTCACGGGCGCGGGTCAGCCATGTTTCACCGCTTTCCGCGTTGTAATGCTCATTTGCGCCACCTGCGTAGGCGATTTCATAGGGCGACATGGACGCGTCTCCCACAAAGATGCACTTGTAGTCCTTACCATAGGTCCGCAGGATTTCAGCAGTCGAGATTTGTGCGTTCCAGCGGCGGCGGTTGTCGCGCCAGACGCCTTCATAGAGGCAATTATGGAAGTAGAAGTGTTCCATATGTTTGAATTCGGACTTGGCCGCCGAAAACAGCTCTTCCATGACTTTGATATGCGGGTCCATCGAGCCTCCGACGTCTAAAAACAACAGCACCTTCACGGCGTTGCGCCGCTCTGGTCTAGTTTTAACGTCGAGGTATCCGTTTTCCGCCGTTTTGCGGATCGTTTCACCCAAGTCGAGCTCTTCGGCAGCACCCGAGCGCGCCCATTTGCGCAGGCGTTTAAGGGCCACTTTGATGTTGCGCGTGCCAAGTTCAACGCTGTCGTCAAGATTGCGGAATTCGCGTTTGTCCCATACTTTCACGGCCCGTTGGTGGCGGCTTTCGGATTGGCCGATGCGGATGCCTTCGGGATTATAGCCATAAGCGCCAAAGGGCGATGTGCCAGCCGTGCCGACCCATTTGTTGCCACCTTGGTGTCGCCCCTTTTGTTCCTCAAGGCGTTTCTTGAGCGTTTCCATAAGCTTATCGAAACCACCTAAGGCTTCGATCTCGGCTTTTTCTTCGGCAGACAGGTGCTTTTCGGCCAGCTTTTTGAGCCATTCGTCGGGGATATCAACGGCGTCCATCACCGCTTGCGGTGGAATCGCCTCAAGGCCCGAGAATGTCGCGGCAAAGGCGCGGTCAAAGCGGTCGAGGTGACGTTCGTCTTTGACCATGATCGCGCAGCCAAGGTAGTAAAATGCGTCGATGTCGTAGGTTGCCAACCCCTTTTTCATACCTTCAAGAAAGGCCAGAAATTCGCGTAATGACACCGGGACCCCAGCGTTGCGCAAATTGTCAAAGAAGGGCAGGAACATCGCCTTAGATTGCAGCGCGTTCGATGAAGACCAGAATGAACAGCCCAATCAAGCCGAAGCCCATTGCAAAGACGGCGCCCCATTGCAGAAGGTCAAATGTTGTCCCGCCGCGCATTTTTGCGCGAAGAGCTCCCAAAATCGCCCCGATTAACAGACCAGCAAGGGGGAATATCATGAGAGCAACTTTCTATCTTCTGGCGAGACCCGCTATTTCATCAAGGCGGGCTTGCACGTTTGCATCAGAACCAAATCCGTAACGCGCCCAACCAAGAGTGTCCAGACGGAGGCTTTCAGCTTGTGCTGTTTCGCCGCGCATATCCAAGGCCTGAGCCTTAAACATCAGTAGCGTGGACATGAGTGCGGCGTTCTGATGCTGCGCTGCGACGTTGACCCACGTATCGCTCAGCGCGATGACCCGTGCTGTATCGCCTGCAGCGAGGGCAAAAGCCGCCTGTTGCACCGCAATATGTGCGGCGTGGATTTGTGTCGTGGGGCTTACGATGTAAGCGGCCTCTGCGGCATTAAACGATGCCAATGCGGCCGAAGGGTTGTGACCGACTTCCAAGCGACCGTAGGCGTATTGCGCAAAACCAGCGCGCGGCCCTGTCCAGCCAAAGGCGTTACCTAATCGAATGGCCTGGGCTGCCGCGTTTCGGCGTTGGGTCGGGTTTGCACCGTTGGCCAGTGCGGTCTCGATATTGGTGATCCAATCGCGAGAGGTGTCATTTAACGGAACACCGTCGCCGCGCTCACCTGATGGGTTTAGTTTTGCCAAGATCGGATGAATACGGGCGGCGACTTCACCGCGCGACATGCCATTGCGCAAATCTTGATCGTAGTAGGCCCGCAAGATCAACATGTCGAAGCTGGTCAGAACCGCATGAATGTTGTCATCGTTGAAAACGGAATCGGGCAGCCGGTAGAGATCGTTGAGCGGGCCGAGCGCTTGGGCCAATTCCTCGTGCAGACAGTCACGCGTTTCTTGCGGTGCGACATCGGCAGGCACAAAAATAACGGCGCGGTCACGGCGGGTGAGGGTAGTCCAGTCTACTTGCGGCGTACGGCGTGCAATTTTGAATTCGGACCAGCTTGTCAGGCGAGGAACAACAAAACAAGCGGCGCGCGGAACGGCGGCCTGCATTGTTGCACGGGGTACGGCCTGAATTGTGATGGATGCAGGCTGATTTGCATTCACCAAAGTGATGTCCAGCTTTGCTTCTCTGCGGAGGCGGGCCAACAGCGCTTGCAGGTCATGCAACATTGTCGCGTTCACGTCGCCAGTTGCACGTACGGTGATAGGCCCATCAAAGCGGGTCATGTTTGCCACGGCGCGGCCACTTTCCATGCGGAAAGAAAGATCGAGGAAATCTTGGGCGATTTCAGAATTCGGACGCGTTGCAGGCGCAACATAGCTGGTCGAGAACATCTGCATTGGGGGCAGGGCTTGCGTCAGAGCGACCGCACGGCTTGGCGGGGCTTCTTGTGGGATAGGTGAACAGGACACGATGACAGACAAGGCAAACGCGGCGAAACGGCTCATACAGATGACCCTCGGATTGAGGGCGCGGATGCGCAGATATGACGTGCCGCCAAAGCGCCGCATTTAGATTGTTCTTCGGTCCACGACCCAAAACGAGCCGCCAAAATGGCGGCGCTCAATGGGCGGTTTGCGACCGGCATTTTTGCCTTGGTCAAACCTGCTACTCCTCAATTACGTCAGCCCAATCTGCCATTGAACTGCGGCTCCTCTTTGACGCGATTAAGGCATTTGCTAGATGCGCGACGGGAACAGTGTGATTAACCGTATTTTAAGGACATTTTGCACGGATAAAGCGCGGGAAATGAATGCATTAAGTCCTTTGCGTTGCACGAAAGGCGCACGCGCCTTGTGGGCCGCGTCGTTGCCGCCACTAGATATGGTTGACGCGATGTGCGTGAGGTAAAACAACCTGAGCGTGCGGTGCGAAGTGATGCACGATACGCTCAGGTCTTGATTCTTAAATTATGGGAGCGAGATCACCAATGCGGCGTGCCGTCTGATGTCTTTTCCGAGGTCTGACCATCGCGGCCCACGGTCGCGTTTACTTGAACCCGCGCGATCACCATACTGTCGAATTTCGAGACATTGACGGGCGCGTCGAAGCGCACGGAGAGCTGGAAACGTGCCCCGTGTCCGATGTCGGAAATACTGATGATTTTGCCCGCGAAGACTTTGCCAAGGTAGCGCCCCGAAATGCGCTGACCCAGTTGTAAGATCGGGGGCGCATTGCCAACGGCGGCGTGCAGTGTGTTCCAGTCGCGGTGCCCAAGTTGCTTTGCCAAAAGCTCAAGCGATTGCGCATGGCTGATCACATGGCCCGTGGCCGCAAGCGAGGTGCGAAGGTTTTTGGCCTGCGCTTTGAGCGCATCCAGAGAGGGGAAAATAGTCATCTTTCACATCTTTCAGTTAGATGCGGATTTCGCGTTGGGCGCCTGCATTGCCAACAGACCGCATAAAGCTGACGTCAGTTTAGATGGTCTATCAAAGCTTCACCATGGCGGAGGCCTGCAAGCGGCGGGTGCTTTGAACCCTGCTGCTTTGTAGGTGGAGAAGTGAAGACTGTCTAGCGGGGGGGCGTGGGGGAAGCCCACAAACCTTCAACAACTTCTCAAGTTTTGAACGGGGTTTTTGGCAGCGGAAATTGGGGTCATTTGGGTCCGTGCCAAAAAGTAGCGTTAATGGAGTGAACTACAAATTCTAAAGAGGTTAGCAGATCGACTGTAAATATACCGCTGGCAATATCCGATATCGGCTGCAATTATAGATTGTGTTTTCATTTTACTATGTTTTGGCAATTCATGTGGGTTGCGTAATTACAGTAAAGTTAGGTTGCCGAAAAATATGATCAAACGCAGCCTTTCAATCTTAGGTTTACTTATCCTTACCGCCTGTAGTGACGTCTATTCATGGCGTCAAAAATTGACCGTCACGGTACTAACGCCCGATGGTCCTGTGGTCGCAATGAGCGTCACGGAAGTGACATACACAGAAACTGATGGGTTTTTGGTATTCCATGAAGCGCGCGGTGTCAGATCACGTATCAGCGGCGAGGCAGTCGTGCTGGAGGTTGCCCCTGATCGCTATTTGTTTGTGATGTTAGACGGTGTTGAAAAGCTTGCATTAAAGACGTTCGAACAACTTCCCTATACTTACGAACTTGGATTTAAGCAGTGGGCCCGGTCAGTTCAAAGATATCGGGAGGTGGTTGCCGTTCCGCAAGAAGATTACCCGCAAATGGTGACTTTTGACGACATTAATACTCCAACTTCTGTGCGACTTGTCGATCCCACAAACCTGTCAGACGTTTTTGGGGCGGGGTATGTGCTTGAGGGGATGACGCTTCAAATCGTGAAAGAACCAGTCACCCAAGGTAAGGTGGAGAGCGTGCTCAACTGGCTTTATCAAATCTGGCCCTACACACTAGATGGTAGAAGGATTGAAACCATAGAGGCTGAAAACAGACTGGCGAATTCTTTAAGTGCAAACAGTTTTTCTACGGAGATCTCAAATTGACTATTTCAAATGATTTATTTCTTGGGATCCTATCGTTGGATTCATATAATCGCGGATAACCCTTCCAAAAACGACCGTTTTTGGAAGGGTTCAAAAAACGCTTCGAAGTCAAAGCTAATCATGTGCTGTCAAGGCCCTTCATCTGCCGCTTCGCGCCATGAACGCCAGCCGCTCGAACAGGTGCACGTCTTGTTCGTTTTTCAGCAATGCGCCGTGCAGCTTTGGCAGGGCGTTCGCCCCGTCGCGTTTGAGGTCTTCGGGGGTCAGGTCTTCGGCCAAGAGCAGTTTGAGCCAGTCGAGAACTTCTGATGTAGACGGCTTTTTCTTGAGGCCAGCGGTTTCGCGGATCTCGTAGAATTGCGTGAGCGCCGTGGTCAGGAGTTGATCCTTGATGTCGGGGTGATGCACGGCGATGATTTTGCGCATCGTGTCTTGGTCGGGAAAGTTGATGTAGTGGAAAAAGCAGCGGCGCAGAAAGGCGTCGGGCAGTTCTTTTTCGTTGTTGGATGTGATGATCACAACGGGGCGGTGGACCGCCTTGATGGTCTCACCTGTCTCATAGACGTGGAATTCCATTTGATCGAGTTCTTGCAAAAGGTCGTTCGGGAATTCGATGTCGGCTTTGTCAATCTCGTCGATCAGCAGCACGACGCGCCCCTCGGCGCCAAACGCCTGCCAAAGTTTTCCCTTACGAATATAGTTGGCGACGTCATGCACCTTTTCGTCGCCAAGCTGGCTATCACGCAAGCGGCTAACGGCGTCATATTCATAAAGGCCTTGCTGCGCTTTGGTGGTGGACTTGATGTGCCATTCAATCATGGGTAGACCTAAGGCCGCGCTTACCTGTCGGGCGAGCTCTGTTTTGCCTGTGCCAGGCTCGCCTTTGACGAGCAACGGCCGCTCTAGCGTGACGGCTGCATTAACTGCCATGGTAAGGTCGTCTGTGGCGACATAGGTGTCTGTGCCCTGAAATTGCATGGTTTATTCCTAACTGGGGTTGGCGTGACCCTAAGTGGATTTCGCGCGGTCTTCAACTGTTTGCGCTCACATAAATCAGGGGGTGACACTTGGTAATTGTCAGAGTAAACGTGCGCAAAATAGGGGGTTGAACATGTCGCAGACAGTCAAATCGCAAGGTACCGACAAGCGCAAGGGAACGAAGGTGAAAATCAAAACGTTCCTGCCAGATGATTATGTTCCGAACGACGATGAGCCGTTCATGAACGACAACCAGACCGAGTATTTCCGCGTCAAGTTGCTGAACTGGAAAGCCGATCTTTTGGAAGACACCCGCGATACTGTGGCGGGCATGAAAGATCAGACACGCAACATTCCCGATGTGGCTGACCGCGCCTCTGAGGAAACAGATCGCTCGCTCGAGCTGCGCACGCGGGACCGTCAGCGTAAATTGGTCAACAAGATTGAGGGCGCTTTGCGTCGCATCGAAGAGGGCGAATTCGGCTATTGCTCGATCACTGGCGAGCCAATTTCGCTTAAGCGTCTTGATGCGCGTCCAATCGCGACGATGAGCCTTGAGGCGCAAGAGCGTCACGAGCGTCGCGAAAAAGTACACCGCGACGATTGATATGAAAACGACCCACGTTGAGATTATCGGCGGCGGGATCGCAGGACTGACAGCAGCGCTGGCCTTTGCAAAGCAAGGGGCCAGCGTTTGTGTGTCAGAGCGGGCGCAGGCCTTGACAGAAGTTGGAGCTGGCTTGCAGATCACCCCAAATGCGGGCCGCGCTTTGGTCGCACTTGGCGTTTGGGATGCGCTTGTGGCGCGGGGCGTCGTGGCGCGGGCTGTTGTGCCGATGGACGGGATTAGCGGGCGCGTTGTGACGCGCTTTGATCTGTCGGGACAGTCGCCGAACTACCTGTTTTTGCACCGTGCGAGTTTGATCGAGGTTTTGGCCGAGGCTGCTATGAAAGCGAGTGTCGTGGTGAAACTGGGGCAGGTGCCTGATCTTGATGATTTGCCGCCTCATGATTTGTTAATCGGCGCCGAGGGGCTGCGGTCTGAATTGCGCGGGCGGTTGAACGCGCAGTCTGATCCGTTCTTTACTGGTCAAGTCGCGTGGCGGGCGATTGTTCCGCATGAAGCCGCTGCGGAAGCACAAATCTGGATGATGCCGCGCCAGCATGTGGTGACCTATCCTTTGTCTGGCGGGCGATTTAATATTGTTGCGGTGCAAGAACGGTCGGAATGGGCGGCCGAAGGCTGGTCGCACGCCGATGATCCTGCGCATTTGCGCGCAGCATTTGCAGGGGCCGCGCCTGAATTGCGGGCGATTTTGGAGAAGGTCGGGCAGGTTAACCTTTGGGGCTTGTTCCGTCATCCAGTGGCTGACAATTGGGTCGGGGAGAAGACCGCCATCCTCGGTGATGCGGCCCATCCAACATTACCGTTTCTTGCGCAAGGTGCGAATTTGGCAATTGAGGACGCCTATGTTTTGGCGCGGTCTTGTGCTTCGGGCGATATTAAAGTGGGTCTTCAAATCTTTGAAAACGCAAGAAAATCACGAGTAAAACGTGCGATTGAGGCGGCGAATTCCAATGCCCGCAATTACCATTTGTCAGGTGTTCAACGGCATGTTGCGTTCGCGGGTTTAAAGGTACTTGGCGCTGTTGCACCCAACGCGTTTTTGAACCGCCTCAGCTGGCTATATGATCACGACGTGACCGCCTAAATCGCGAGATCAACCCAGACGGGGACGTGATCGGAAGGCTTTTCGCGGCCACGCACGTCTTTTTCGATCCAGCAATCATTGAGCAAATCGGCGCATTGGGGGGTCAGAAGGAAGTGATCGATGCGAATGCCGTCGTTGCGATCCCATGCGCCAGCTTGATAATCCCAGAAAGAGTAGTGGCCTGCGTCTTGTTGCCGCGCGCGGAAGGCCTCAGTGAAGCCGAGATTAACTAATTGGCGGAAAGCCGCGCGGCTTTCGGGGCGAAAGAGCGCGTCTTCGATCCATGCGTCGGGGCGAGCTGCGTCTTCGGATTGCGGAATTATGTTGTAATCTCCGCACATTAGCGCAGGTTCTTCAAGTGCCATAAGAGCTTGGGCGCGGGTATAAAGTCGCTCCATCCATGCGAGTTTGTAGTCATATTTTGGACCAGGCGCAGGATTGCCGTTTGGCAAATAAAGCCCGCAAATCCGCAGTGCTTTTTCGCCGATTACCGTGGCCTCGATCCAGCGAGCTTGCTCGTCGGTGTCATCGCCTGGCAGGCCGCGCGTGACGTCTTCAAGCGGGAATTTCGACAAGATGGCCACGCCGTTGAAACCCTTTTGGCCGTGGGTTTCTACATTATATCCAAGTTCTTCAATGGCTTGGCGCGGGAATCCTTCATCGACGGATTTGATTTCTTGCAAGACAGCCACGTCGGGCGCGCTGTCTTGCAGCCATGTCGTGAGGGCCTCAATGCGGGCTTTGACCCCGTTGATATTGAACGTCGCTATCTTCATGGCATCCCCCAGGTTTGCAGCCGTTTTGCCCCAATAGGGCGATTGGTGCAAGCGGGACCCACAAGATGATGTGTTTGTTCGTGATCATAAATAAACTTTGCTTAAACGCTTTTGTGCTTTATCGACGGGGCAAAGAATAACCATGAGCGACAAAAACCCATGTTAATGACACCTGCACCCGAAACGAAATCTGCACGCGAGTGGATTGCGGACCTCTCGAAGTACCGCAACCCAAGCAATTGGCGGTCGAGCTTTGAATTGGCTGTGACGATTATCCCGTTCTTTGCACTTTGGGTCGGCGCCTGTTGGGCGCTGCAATACAGTTATATTGCCGCGTTTCTGATTTCCGCATTGAATGGCGCGTTTTTGTTGCGTCTCTTCATCATCCAGCACGATTGCGGACATTCATCATTTCTTGCGAACCGCACATTGTCCGATTGGATCGGTCGCGCGTTGGGTGTTTTGACGCTGACGCCTTACGATGTGTGGAAGCGCACCCATGCGATCCACCACGGCAGCCACGGTGATTTGGATCACCGCGGTATTGGTGATGTGATGACGCTGACGGTTGATGAGTTTAAGGCGCTTAGCTTTTGGGGCCGCGTCCAATACCGCGCATATCGCCATCCGCTGACATTGTTCGTTTTGGGGCCTAGCTACTTGTTTTTGCTGCAAAACCGTCTGCCAATTGGCCTGATGAAATCTGGCGCGAAATATTGGGTAAGCTCAATGGGCACGAATATTGTGGCTGCTGCAGCACTCTTCACGATCTACTGGTTCATCGGTCTTGGCGCTGTTTTCCTTGTGTTCTTGCCAACAACTCTTGTCGCGGCTTCAATCGGCGTTTGGCTGTTTTATGTGCAGCACCAGTTTGAGACGACGCTTTGGGATAAGAACGAAGATTGGGATCTGCATGAGGCGGCATTGCACGGCTCGTCGCACTATGATCTGCCAGCGGTTTTGCGTTGGTTTACAGGCAACATCGGAATTCACCACGTACACCACCTGTATTCGCGTATTCCGTTTTACCGTCTGCCAGAGGTTCTGCGCGATCACCAAGAGCTGGTTGACCAAAGCCGCATGACAATTTGGGAGAGCTTTAAGTGCGCAAGCCTTGATTTGTGGGACGAAAAATCCCGCCGCTTGGTATCATTCCGTACGGCACGTGGCCTCTAAATAGAGAACGACGTGCCGCAACCGCATGAACTACTGGCGTTCGGATTGTTAATCACGAACCGAGCGCCGATCAATTCTTCACTGAAATCAATGATGGCTGAGGCCAAAAAAGGCAGGGACACGCTGTCGATCAGCACTTTCTCTCCCGCACCTTCGAGAATCAGATCGTCTTCTTTTGGCTCGTCGAGATCAATTTCATATTGAAACCCCGAACATCCGCCGCCTTCGACCGCCACGCGTAGTGCTTTGCCTTGTGCGGCAGCACCGATTTCGGCAAGCCGTTCAAAAGCGCGGGGTGTCACAGTTGGGGGGAGCGTCAGCATTTTGCGAGCCTTACAGTTTGATTACATTTGCAATATAGGTAGCGCAGGCAAACACGGCAAGACAGGCAAAAAGGCAATTCATTATGACAGCCCCCTATGCGACGGACCCCAGCAATGCGCGCGGCCGTCTGTTTCCTGAGGAAGAGAGCTATTTCCGGTCTCCGTTTCAGCGTGATCGCGACCGGATTATTCATGCCAGTGCGTTCCGCAGGCTGAAACATAAGACCCAAGTGTTCATCGAGCACGAGGGCGATTATTTCCGCACACGCCTGACCCATTCGATTGAAGTGGCACAAGTCGCCCGCACGGTTGCGGCCGCATTGGGGCTGAATGTCGAGCTGACCGAGGCCGTGGCGCTGGCCCACGATCTTGGTCACACACCTTTTGGCCACACGGGTGAAGAGGCGCTTGATGCGCTGATGAAGCCCTACGGCGGCTTTGATCATAACGCGCAGGCCCTGCGGATCGTGACCGATTTGGAGCGCCACTATGCGGAGTGGGACGGGCTGAACCTGACATGGGAAACGCTCGAAGGCATCGCCAAACATAACGGCCCCGTGACCGGAGAAATCCCTTGGGCCTTAGCCAAATATAACACGCTGCACGATTTGGAGTTGCACACCCATGCGAGTGCAGAGGCGCAAGCGGCGGCCTTGGCCGATGACATTGCCTATAACAACCACGACCTGCACGATGGTCTTCGGGCCGAGTTGTTTAGCACCGATGAATTGGCCGAATTGCCGATTTTGAAGGACTGCTTTGCGCGGGTGGATGCAAAATATCCAGATCTGAACTATTACCGCCGCCGCCACGAGGCCTTGCGCCGTTTCTTTGGCGTGCTCGTTGAAGACGTTATTACGGTGAGTAGCCGCAACTTGACCGAATTCAATCCGCAATCTGTGCATGATATTCGCCACGCAGGCCGAATGATGGTGCAGTTTTCGCCGGAACGTTGGGCCGACTTGAAGGTTATTCGTAGGTTCCTGTTCGAACGGATGTACCGCGCACCTGCGGTGGTCGAGATGCGGATTGTCGTGACGCAGATGGTCAATGACCTGTTCCCATTCTTCATGGAGAACACCGACGAATTGCCCAAGCAATGGCGCAAGGATGTGGCTGACGCCCCCGATAAGATCGCCTTGGCGCGGATTGTTGCGGACTATATTGCTGGCATGACAGATCGTTTTGCGATCCAAGAACATAAACGACTAATTGGCGGGGAAGAAATCCCCGCAGGAGTGATCGATGGCAGTTGAGACAGCAACGGACGCAATGGCGCCAGTGATGGCTTTTGCGCTTGTGGGGGCTTTGGGTGTCGGGTCGCAATGGCTTGCATGGCGCTTACGGATGCCTGCGATTGTGCTGATGTTGCTTGCAGGTATCCTTATTGGTCCTGTGCTGGGCGTCTTTGATCCTGTGCGCGATATCGGACCACTGATGGGGCCGATTATCTCGATTGCAGTTGCGATTATTCTGTTTGAGGGCGGGCTGACGCTCAACTTTCATTCGCTGCAAGATGCGGTGAAAGGTGTGAAACGGCTGGTATTTGTCGGTGCACCTTTGGGCTGGTTCATGTCGACAATGGCGTTGCGCTACGGGGCGGGGTTGTCTTGGGAAAGTGCCACCGTCTTTGGCGGCATCATGATCGTGACAGGTCCGACTGTAATTGCGCCGCTGCTCCGCACAGCGCGTTTGTCGCGCAGACCCGCCGCTTTGCTGCAGTGGGAAGCGATTGTAAACGATCCTATCGGGGCATTGGCCGCCGTGTTCGCGTTCGAAGTTGTGCTGGTGTTGAACACTGCAACAACGACGGGCGAGGCCGTATGGGACTTGGTGGTCGGCATTGGCTTTGCCACAGCACTTGGTTTGGCAGCGGGTTACGGCCTTGCGAAATCGTTCAAGCGCGGCTGGGTCCCTGAGTTCATGAAGGTGCCTGTGCTGTTTTCGCTTTTGCTGTTTATCTTTGGGGTATCCGACCATGTGTTGCATGAAAGTGGCCTGCTTGCGGTAACCATCATGGGGATCGTGATCGCCAACGCGAACTTGCCAAGCTACGAAGAATTGCGCCGCTTTAAGGAGCACGCGACGGTTCTTTTGGTCTCGGGCGTGTTCATTTTGCTGGCGGCAGGGCTTGATGTTGCAGCATTGGCCAAGCTTGATTTGCGAGCCGTCCTCTTTGTCGGCGCGGTCATTTTGGTGGCGCGTCCGATCACGGTACTTGTCTCACTTTTGGGGTCGGGCATCCCAATGAAAGAGCAGATATTGATCGCCTTCACTGGCCCGCGCGGTGTTGTGTTGGTCGCCGTAGCAGGATTGTTCGGCGAGCGTTTACTGGCCTTGGGGTTCCCCGATGCGGCCTTAATCGGACCGTTGGCCTTTGTGCTTGTGGCCGTCACCGTGGTTTTGCACGGCTTCACACTGGCACCATTTGCCAGGTTCTTGGGGCTGACCGGCGCGGATATTCCGGGGGTTATCGTGATCGGGGGCTCGCCTTGGACAACGGCCTTGGCCGAGGCAATCAAGAAGGCCGACGTACCTGTGTTGATGGCAGATCCGAACTTTGGCAACTTGCGCGCTGCGCGGACGGCTGGGATCGAGACATTCTCTGGCGACATTCTGTCCGAGGCGGCAGAGCAGCGGCTTGAATTGGTCAGCTTCGCGACCTTGATAGCCGCGACCAGCAATGACGCCTATAACACGCTTGTGGCGACCGACCTCGCGCCCGAATTTGGCCGTGATAACGTGTTCCAAGTCATGCGCGAAAAGAGCGAGAGCGCACGGCATCAACTGCCACGCACCCTTGGTGGCCGCAAGTTTGGCCCAGAGGAAACCCATGCGGGCATGAACAAGCTGGTGCGCGATGGTTGGACGTTCCGCGTGACGCGCCTGACCGAAGAGTTTACCTTTGAGACTTGGCGCTCTGAGCGTGAAGACAGTATGCTCGTTGCGCGGATTTCGCCCAAAGGCGTGATTTCGTTTATCCGCAAGGATGAAGAGGTGAAGGGCGCTGTTGACGTGCGGATCATCACAATGCGCCCGCCGCAAAGCGACCCAGAGGTGGCCAACATTCAACCGCCAGCCGACGCCTGACATTGACCGCGCGGATAGCCGTGCTAAACGACATGAAACCAAATTGAAAACGCCGACCGAAGGACGCCTGAAATGAACCTATTTGCTGATATTCGTGGTCTTGTGATCACCTGCCTTGATGCGATGGTTGCTGAAGGAGCGCTGCCTGCGGGTCTTGAGATGGGCGCAGTGTCCGTCGAGCCACCGCGCGATGCAGCGCACGGCGATATGGCGACGAATGCGGCGATGGTCTTGGCCAAGCCTGCGGGCATGAACCCGCGCCAGATTGCTGATGGGTTGGCCGCGAAATTGCTTGCCGATCCAAGGATCGCTTTGGCAGAGGTCGCAGGCCCTGGTTTCTTGAACCTGCGTCTTGATGCAGCACTCTGGCAGGGAGTTGTGAAAGCAGCATTGACGGACCCTACCTATGGCCGCTCGACCCTTGGTCAAAAGCAAAAAATGCTGGTTGAATATGTGTCCGCCAACCCGACCGGGCCGCTGCATGTGGGCCACACGCGGGGGGCTGTGTTTGGCGATGCCTTGGCGAGCCTGCTGGATTACGCGGGCTATGATGTGACCCGCGAATATTACATCAACGACGGTGGCGCACAGGTGGACGTGCTCGCGCGCTCGGTCTATTTGCGCTACCAGGAGGCGCATGATCTCAGCGTTGATTGGCCTGAGGGCAGCTATCCGGGTGATTACCTCATTGAGGTCGGTGAAGAGCTAAAGGCCGCGATTGGCGACAAGTATCTGGAGTCCCCAGAGGACGATTGGCTGGAAGAAATCCGCCTTTTTGCGACGGAACGGATGATGGATATGATCCGTGCCGACCTCGCGCAATTGGGTGTGGTCATGGACAGCTTTTATTCCGAAAAATCCTTATATGGCACAGGCTTTATCGAAAAAGCGATTGCCGAACTCGACGCCAAAGGCCTGATTTATCGCGGCACGCTTGAACCACCAAAGGGCAAGCTGCCTGACGATTGGGAACCACGCGAGCAGACATTGTTTAAGTCGACAGATCACGGCGACGACGTCGACCGGCCTGTGCAGAAATCTGATGGCGCTTGGACCTATTTCGCGCCCGACATCGCCTACCACTACGATAAGGTGCAGCGAGGTTTTGACCAGTTAATCGATGTCTTTGGTGCCGATCATGGCGGTTACGTAAAGCGGATGAAAGCAGCGGTGTCTGCGCTGTCCGATGGACGTGTGCCGCTTGATATCAAGTTGACGCAACTGGTGAAGCTCTACAAGAACGGTGAGCCTTTCAAGATGTCCAAACGGGCAGGGACGTTCGTAACCCTGCGCGATGTTGTGGATGCCGTAGGCAAAGATGTGACCCGCTTCCACATGCTGACCCGCAAGAACGACGCCCCGCTTGATTTCGACTTTGACAAGGTGACCGAGCAATCCAAAGATAACCCTGTGTTCTATGTCCAATACGCTCATGCGCGGGTGAAATCCGTGATGCGCAAGGCCGTTGAGGCGGGTGTTGATGTGTCCGACGCAGCGCTTGCAGGTGCGGATCTTTCCAAATTGTCCCACGAAGCCGAGATTGGTGTCGCCAAGAAGCTGGCCGAGTGGCCGCGCTTGGTTGAGATCGCGGCAAACGGTCACGAGCCTCACAAGATCGCGTTCTATCTTTATGATTTGGCGTCTGATCTGCATGGCTTGTGGAACCGTGGCAACGACGACGTCAGCCTGCGGTTTTTGCAGGACGGTGATAATGACACAACACAATCAAAAATCGCCCTCATTCGCGCCGTTTCGGTTGTTATTGCGTCCGGTCTTGGTATTCTCGGTGTAACCCCAGCGGAAGAGATGCGCTAAAAGCGTGCCACTGTTTGGGTGTAATCGAGGCAATCACCCGCGTTAGCAGTGACCGGGCAGTGAGGCGAACATGGCAGTTTATGATCAGGGGCAAGCCCCTTTGAGCGGTGCAGCGCGCGCCGGTGTCCTTGTGAATTACGCAGGTGCGGCGATATCTTGTGCGTTGATCATCGGGGTCGGTGTCTGGGGTTATAAGCTTGTGATGCGTGATGTGACGGGTATTCCTGTCGTGCGTGCCATGACTGGCGACATGCGGTCATTGCCCGAAAATCCCGGTGGTGAAGTGACCTTGCATACAGGTCTTTCCGTCAACGAGGTTGCTGCCGTTGGAGAGGCTGAACCACCTGAAGATACAGTGGCCTTAGCGCCTGTCACACGGGGGCTTTCGGAAGAAGATCTGGAAGCGCAGCCGATGGCCGAGGCCGATGAAGTCTTCGCAAGTGTCGATCCGCTTGGGACTGTTGTTGCAACCGCAGAGGTGACGCCAACGACTTTGAACGCCGATCAGCTTGTCGATGCGCCACTTTCCACAGATGATATTCTCGCTTTGGCCGATCAGATTGCTGACGGTGCGCAGCCTTTGACCGACCTTGCTGATGGCGAAGACGTTGCCCCGACGCTGAGCGTTGCAGGAGAGGCCGTGTTGGAATCAAGCGGTTCAGCGTCAGCCGTATCCGTATCGTTGCGCCCGATGGCCCGTGCGAGCACCCAAGCCGTAGCGGCTGATGCAAGCGGCGTTAACGACGCACTTGCCGCAGCACTTAGCCCTGCTCCTGCGGAGGAAGTGGCCAATCTTGTGACTGAGACGAACTTTGCGGCTGGTACGAACCTCGTACAGCTTGGTGCGTTTCCGGCCTCTGATGTGGCTGCAACCGAGTGGACCCGTCTGACAGGGCGCTTTGGCGAGATCATGGACGGCAAAAGCCGCGTGATCCAAGAGGCCACATCGGGTGGCAAAACATTCTACCGTTTGCGCGCCGAAGGTTTCGCCGAGGTCAATGACGCCCGCCGTTTCTGCGCTGCGATGATCGCCGAAAACATTGATTGTATCCCTGTTGTGGTGCGCTAAATGGCGTTGAATGCCTCAATATTGGGGTGTGAAGGTCTATCCGTAACTGATTGGGAAAAGGCGTTTTTTCGCGATTCCGACCCGTTCGGATTTATACTTTTTGCGCGCAATATCGACACACCAGACCAGTTGCGCCAACTGACGGCTGACCTGCGCGAGGCCGTGGGGCGCGATGCCCCGATTTTGATTGATCAAGAGGGTGGCCGCGTGCAGCGTATGCGTGCACCGCATTGGCATGAATGGTTGCCTCCACTTGATCAGATGGAACAAGCCAGCGATCCGATCCGCGCCATGTGGCTGCGCAATCGGATCATTGCAGATGAATTGCGTGCCGTGGGTATTGATGCGAACTGTGCGCCTTGCGCTGATATCGTTGGCCCTGACACGCACCCGTTTTTGCGTAATCGCTGCTACGGTATCGATCTTGAAACCGTCATTGCTGCGTCGGTTGCGGCGGCTGACGGGCTTTTGGATGGCGGTGTGTTGCCGGTGCTCAAGCACATCCCCGGTCATGGGCGGGCGACTGTTGATAGTCATAAAGGGCTGCCTCACGTGACCGCGACGCATGATGTCCTGACGGGCAGCGACTTTAGCGCCTTTGCCGCGTTGCAAGATTTGCCGATGGGCATGACTGCGCATATTGTTTTTGACGAAATTGACCCCGCCAACCCCGCCACGATGTCAAAAGACATGAACGCGATCATTCGCGATCAAATCGGTTTCAAAGGCCTGTTGATGACGGATGATATCTCGATGGGCGCGTTGTCAGGGAGCGTCGGTGACCGCACCAAGGCCGCAATCGCAGCAGGCTGCGATGTTGTGCTGCACTGCAATGGTAATCAAGATGAGATGGTGTCGGTTGTTGCACTGGCAGGTACGCTCGCGGAAGACCGCGCAGAAGCGGCGCTTTCACCGCGCAAAACCCCAACATCCGTTGACATTGCGGCCCTCAACGAAGAACTTAACACCCTATTAGGGTGAGGGCCATTTGACTGAGCAAGACTTTCAAGAAGACACGCAGAGTGTCAGTGAACGGGTCGCCTCGGAGGCCCTGATCGTTGACGTCGGTGCCTTTGAAGGGCCGCTTGACTTGCTGCTGACATTGTCGCGGACGCAAAAGGTGGATTTGCGCCAGATTTCTATTCTCGCTTTGGCGCAGCAATATCTGGCCTTCGTCGAGCAGGCAAAAAAGTTGCGCCTCGAATTGGCGGCCGACTATTTAGTCATGGCCGCTTGGCTCGCCTTCCTGAAATCCCGCCTTCTTCTCCCGCCCGATCCGACCGACGAGGGTCCGTCAGGCGAGGAACTTGCCGCACACCTCGCGTTTCAACTGGAACGTTTAGAGGCGATGCGTAATGCCGCAGCGCGGCTCATGGCGCGTGACCAATTGGGGCGCGATTTCTTTGCGCGTGGCATCACCGAAGACGTGCAGCGGGTACGCCGCGTGACTTATACTGCGACACTGCTTGACCTGATGCAGGGCTACGCTCGTATCCGCACCAAGGACGATTTCCGCCCCTTTGTGATGGACCGCGATTCGGTCATGACGATGGAGCAATCACTGGCGCGGATGCGCACGTTGATTGGCTTTGCAGGCGACTGGACAGACATTGCCAACTACTTGCCCGAGGGCTGGGAGATCGAACCCGTGAAGCGGCGTTCGGCGACGGCTGCGACCTTTGCTGCCGCGTTAGAGCTTGCCAAAGAAGGCAAAATCGAAATTCGACAGGGCGAGACGTTTTCACCCATTCAAATCCGCAAAAGGGAGCCGCGCGATGGCTAAACCTGACAACGACAGCCTGTTTGAGGCGCCGCCAATGGGTGAGCAAGAGCGCATGGTTGAAGCGATCCTTTTTGCCACGGCTGACCCAGTGACGGTGCAGGAATTGATCGGGCGGATGCCTCATGGCTGCGATCCTGCTGAAGCAATCGTTTACCTTCGTAAACGCTATGAAGGGCGCGGCGTGCATCTGATCAAGATCGGTGACGCTTGGGCATTTCGGACGGCGGCGGACCTTGGTTTCCTGATGCAGAAAGAAACAGTTGAGACGCGCAAACTATCGCGTGCTGCCATCGAAACTTTGGCAATTGTGGCTTATCATCAACCAGTTACCCGCGCCGAGATCGAAGAAATCCGAGGGGTTTCGGTCAGTCGCGGCACGGTCGATCAGTTGATCGAGATGGAATGGGTGCGCATTGGACGTCGCCGCATGACGCCCGGTCGGCCTGTGACATTCGTGGTGACGCAAGAATTCCTTGACCACTTCGGCCTAGAGAACGCCCGTGATCTGCCCGGACTGAAAGAGCTTCGGGCTGCGGGTCTGTTGGAGAACCGTCCACCACCCGGTCTATCGCAACTTGGCCAGACATCGGATGGGGAGGACGAAGACGAAGATGATGACAATCAGGTCGAAATGTTCGAAGATGATTAGAAACTAGATAAAATTTTATCTTTCGCGGCTAAAATTAACACTCTTTTTGCCAACACGGCCTTATCCAAAAGAGGTGTTGATGAGTTTTTGTTCGTGAATTTTTTAGCTCTCAAGGAAGAATCGGTTCGTTCTCGGTCGCGGTATATTTTTCTCGCTCATGCCGCGCGGAAATACTTGGCTGGTCTCGCGATTATTGGCGCGCTACTTGCGGTTTCATTCAACCTGTTTGGAGATATCGCCTTAGAGGCGGTGCCCAAGATGCACCCGTTGACCGCAATTTTCATTTTTATTTTGGCGATCATTTTGGTCCGTTCGCGCGCCATCATCGGCGTGTCACGGGGCGAAACAATGGCCTTGTTCGGCGTTGTCGCAATCATGTCAGTACTACTAACCATGCGGCAGGTTTTGGGATCGGACATCGGCTCACAATTAAGCCGATTTGGCCATGTTGGCTCGGGGACGGCGATCAGCTTGGGCGCTTGTAGCCTTGCTATTGTTTTGCGGCACACTGCGCCAAAGGTCGGTCTTGCCACAGGGTGTGTTGCTACGGTTTTGGTCGTCGCATCAGTCTTGGGGCATAGTTTCGGACAACGCCTTTTTGAGGGGCAAATGGCAGTTTTGACACTTCTTTCGCTCTTGCCGCTTTTGCTTGGCATGTTGAGTCTCTATGCGCGCCACCGGCTCTTGCGTGCCGTTCTTTTGGTTGGCCCCGTTGGCTCGCGCACCCGGTTTACCCTCTTGGTTTGGTGCTTGGTGCCATGGTCTGGCGGTCTTTTGCTCTATCAGGGCGTTGGCCTTTCGCCTCGCGCTGTGCCCTACGAGGCACTGACGATTGGGGTGACCGTTTTCTGCATATGCGCAGTGGCAATCTGGTCTGGGGTGTTTCATGAGAAAGTGGATAGCTCCCGCCGTAGAATGGCGCGAAAGCTACTTGATGTTGCGCGTTTGGATAATGTGACAAAAATATTGAACCGTCATGGGATTTCAGATGAACTTGCGTGCCGCTGGGAGAGTTTTCGTAACCATGGGCACCCACAATGCGTGATGATCGTCGATCTTGATCATTTCAAACTCATTAACGACAGGTTTGGGCATGACGAGGGGGATCGTGTACTGTCGGCGATCCGAAATTTGCTAACCCCATGTTTGCGGCGAAAAGATGCTTTGGGCAGATGGGGCGGTGAAGAGTTTCTGGTTTTGGTCGACGATATCGATTTGAAAACCGCTGAGGCGATTTCTGAGAGGCTCCGTGAGGCGGTGACAAACGTTGCAGTTGTGCTGCATCCGGAAGCTCACGTCGCTACAATGTTACCCTATCAGACGACCGCCTCAATTGGCGTCGCATACTTTGAGGCTCAGGTCGAAAGCCCCGAAGATGCAATCAAAAGAGCGGATGTCGCGCTCTACTCCGCAAAAGAAAACGGCAGAAATCGAGTCGCCTACGAAAACGTGCTGGGCGCGGGAAAGGCGGCCTAAGGTTGCGCAAAGTGCTTTGATAATTTTAGACCTTGGCCCTGATAGTTTGATTTGATCTCGCGACCGTAAAGCGCTGCTGGCATTGCGCTCATGTGTTCATAGACGAGGCGGCCGACCACTTGGCCGTGCTCCAGCACAAATGGGGCCTCGTGGCAGCGGACTTCAAGCACGCCGCGCGAGCCTGCCCCGCCAGCCTCAGCATAGCCAAAGCCTGGATCAAAGAAGCCTGCGTAATGCACGCGGAACTCACCAACCATCGCCAAATAGGGCGCCATTTCAGCGGCTTGCATCGGCGGGATCACAATCGCCTCTCGGCTGACGAGGATATAGAACGCACCGGGATCGAGAATAATCCAGCCATCTTTGCTGTGGACCTGTTCCCAATACTCGGTGGGGTCATAATGGGCGAGGAGGGAGAGGTCGATGACGCCTGTATGCGGTTTCGCGCGGTACCCAACAAGGGTGCCGCTGGCAGGTTTAAGATCAACCGAAAACCCCAATCCGTCCGAGATCACAGGCTCGCAGTCAACGATAGGCGTCGCAGTATGCAATGCGCGCAATTCATCGTCGGACATCATAGTTTTACCATGACGGAAGATGATCTGGTTCAGCATTTGACCCGTGCGGGCGACGACTGAAAACGAACGTGGGCAAATTTCAACAAAAAGCGGGCCGGTGTAACCTGCGGGCACGCGGTCAAACTCAACGCCGTGATCAGTGATGATGCGGGTCAGCAGATCAAGACGGCCGATAGAGGACTTGGCAGAAGCTGCCGCTGTCATACCTTCTGGCAGCGCGAGGGATTCGAGCAGGGGGACAACATAAACGCAGCCCTTTTCAAGAACCGCACCTTCGGTGAGGTCAATGGCATGCATCCGAAAATCAGCAAGGCGTTCGGTAACTTTGCGCGTGCGCCCTGCAAGGAACGATGCACGGACACGGAATGCAGTTGACCCCAGACGTAAATCCAAGCTCGCAGGCTGAATTTGTGCGACTTCAATCGCTGCAGATGCCGAAATACCGCCATCTGCGATCATGTCGCGAATCTGATGGTCTGCTAAGACACCGGAATTTGTCACTATGTCGTCCTTTCGGGCTTACAAAAACGCCCGCTGCGTAAAAACACAAGCGGGCGATTGTTTGGTCGGGCTAGCAGGACTCGAACCTGCGACCTTCCGTCCCCCAGACGGACGCGCTACCAGGCTGCGCTATAGCCCGACTGGCGGTGTTCATAACTGATTTGCGGGGGCAGGCAAGACCCAAATCCTCAAGCCGCGTCCATCGCGTCGCGCAGGGCCTGTAATCGCTTTAGAAGTGGGCTGATTTTGGACTTATTGCTATGCACAAAGACTTGGTTTGCCTCGGCAGTTGCAGCCAAAGCGGCCACGCGCGCGGGCGTCTTGATTGGGGTTGCGACGGTTACCGCAATGGGGGCAGGCGGCATCTTTGGGGCATCCACGTCAACGGCCACTTGGGGCTCATTCTCAGGCTCGGGGACCGCCTCAACCACTTCAACGAGCGGCGCGGCTGGTTCGTTCTCAATCGCGTCAGGGGTCGGGTCGTCGTCCAGCTCAGCCTGCTCAACATCGGAACCGTTTGCCGCTTCGGCCACTTCTCCGAGTTCGATAACATGCTTAACGCCTTGTTCGCGCATCAATTTTTGCGCACCTTTGATGGTCAACCCTTGATCATGAAGCAAGGTTTTGATGCCTGCGAGCAGGTCAATATCTTCGGGGCGATAGTAACGTCGCCCGCCAGCCCGTTTAACAGGTTTGATCTGGGTAAACTTGCTTTCCCAAAAGCGCAGAACATGCGTGGGCGTGTCGAGCGCATCTGAAACCTCGCTTATGGTGCGGAAGGCGTCGCGAGATTTGGCCATAAAGTGTGGTCCTATTTATTGCCCGCGGCAACCCGATCTTTCATCAGGTGGGAGGGGCGGAATGTCAGTACGCGGCGCGGGTGAATTGGCACCTCTTCGCCAGTCTTTGGGTTGCGGCCAACGCGCGCCGCTTTTTCGCGGATCGAGAAGGTGCCGAACGACGAAATCTTAACGGTCTCACCATTGACCAAAGCATCGGACACATGGCCCAACACGCTCTCAACGAGATCGGCGCTTTCGTTGCGCGAAAGTCCGACTTGGCTATGGACTGCATCAGCAAGGTCCATCCGCGTTAATGTCTTATCAGCCATATCCATCCCCTTAAATTTTAACAATCATATGCGACAGACAAATTCAGAGTCAATAACAAGGACTTGAACGGCGGTCTTAAAGATATGTTTCCGCTACCAGCGGATGACCACTGCACCCCAAGCAAGACCGCCGCCGATGGCTTCAGTGACCAAAAGGTCGCCTTTTTTGATTTGCCCGTTTTGCACACCAACAGAGATCGCCAGCGGGATAGAGGCTGCGGAGGTATTTCCGTGATCTTGCACGGTCACAATCACGCGGTCCATGCCAACGCCCAGCTTGCGGGCTGTGGATTTGATGATGCGGATATTGGCCTGATGGGGGACGACCCAATCGACGTCATCTGCTGTCAGGCCAACTTTATCAAGCGCGGTGTGCGCCGTTTCGGCCAGCTTTTCAACGGCATGACGGAAGACTTCTTGGCCTTCCATGCGCAGAACACCCGTTGTTTGCTTGGAAATGCCACCGTCGACGTAAAGCAGATCGCGGTAGGCGCCGTCAGAGTTCAGATCCGTCGAAAGGATGCCTCGGTCGTCGGTCGTGCCGTTACCGTCTTGCGCTTCAAGAAGGACAGCGCCAGCACCGTCACCAAAAAGAACGCAAGTGCCGCGATCGGTCCAGTCCAAGATTCGGCTAAATGTTTCTGCGCCGATGACCATAACGCGGTTCGCTTGCCCAGAGACAATAAGCGCATTTGCATTGCTCAGCGCAAAAGTAAAACCAGCGCAAACCGCTTGAATATCAAAGGCATATCCCTTGGTATTGGCAATCGCGTGCTGCACCATTGTTGCCGCAGACGGGAAAGTCAGGTCAGCGGTGGATGTGGCAAGGATAATTGCGTCAACGTCGTTGCCCGTCAGGCCCGCCATCTTAAGAGCGGCCATCGCGGCACGGGCTGCAAGGTCTGATGTGGTTTGACCTGGTGCTGCAAAGTGTCTGCGTTCAATGCCAGAACGGGACGTGATCCACTCATCGGTGGTATCCAGCGTTTTCTCAAATTCTGCGTTGGGAACAATACGATCGGGCAAGTAATGCCCAACTCCGATGGCGACTGCGCGACGTGTCATATCTACTAATCCGAGTTGGTATTTGGGCCGTCTAGAATTGTATCTTGCGCAATGGCGGCCGCGGATGCAACCCGCGCCGCCAATTTCTCGGAAAAACCCGACTGCCCAAGGCGGTAGGCAAGGTTGAGGGCCGCTGCTACGCCAGTTTCATCGGCGCTGCCGTGGCTTTTGACCACGGTTTGGTTCAAGCCAAGGAAAACCCCGCCGTTGACGCGGCGCGGGTCGATTTTTGTCTGCAACCGCTTCAGTGAACCGCGTGCGAAAAGGGCGCCAAGCATCGAGAACGGTGTTTTCATCAACGATTCGCGCAACAAGCCAGAGATTAGTTTTGCCGTGCCTTCGCCCGTTTTCAGCGCGACGTTGCCCGTGAAGCCGTCAGTGACGATCACATCCACGCGCTCGGACGGCAAATCATTGCCTTCGACGAATCCGATGAATTCATAATCACCTTTTTCGGCGGCTTGCCTGATCAGCTCATGTGCGACCTTAAGTTCAGCGCGGCCCTTATGCTCTTCGGTGCCAACATTGAGCAGGCCAACGCGGGGGCGCGCAATCTCAAGGCCGTTGCGGGCATAAGACGCGCCCATCAGCGCATAGGTCAGCAAATCATCTTGGTCTGCGCGAATATCCGCACCCGCATCCAGCATCACAGCAAAGCCTGCTTTGTTGCGCGAGGGCCAAAGGCAGGCAATAGCAGGGCGGTTCACACCTTCGGCTTTGCGCAGGCGCAGCATCGAAATCGCCATCAAGCCGCCCGTATTGCCACAAGATACAGCAACAGAGGCAGAGCCATTGCGAACAGCCTCAATCGCCGACCACATCGACGTGTCTTTACCGTTACGCAGAACGTGGCTTGGCTTATCGGTCATTTTCACGACGCCAGTGGCATCATGAAGCGTGATTCGATCTGCAAACCCAGTTTTCTCGACCATCGGAGCAAGTTCGACCTGCGGGCCGTGGAGAATCGCTTTTGCGCCCGGATTGGCCGTTAGGAACGTGGAAAGGCCCGCAACAACAGTTGCAGGCCCTTTATCTCCACCCATAGCATCAACGGAAATCACATTTGCGGTTTGCGCGTTATGGTCCGTAGGCTTGGGTGTCATGTGCAATGACGTCAGCTTAAGCTGCGTCTTCGTCCAGATCGATGTCTGTTTTCGCAACAATTACTTCGCGTGTCGCGTAGTGGTTGCAAGATGGGCAAACGTGGTGTGGGCGCTTAAGCTCACCACAGTTGTCACATTCGTTTGGGTTCGCTGCAACGAGCGAGTCGTGCGAACGACGGTTGTTGCGACGGGATTTGGATACTTTATTCTGCTGGACGGCCATGTCTCAACCCTATGATAATTGGGCGCTAAGTGGCCCGTAAGTTTCAGTCTTTGGGGCGTCCTACGCGATTGAACAAGCCCTGTCGAGACCAATGTAAAAGAGGTGGCGAACATACTGCGATTCTTTTACGGCGCAACCTTTTTTCGACACATGCCCTATGTGGCACCATCGTCTTTGTTTTCCAAGGCTTTACGCAAATCACCAAGCCCCGCAAAGGGCTTTGCGTCATCATCTGACATTGGCGTAATTCCGCGTTCCGTCACGGCAATATTCCCCAATTCAGCCCCTGCAAGGCGCGGAAAGGCCGGCAAACACAGCGCCAAAGCCTCAATCATGACATCAACGAGATCAACAATCGCGGGCAGTGGTTCGACATTTTCGTCGACTGTCATTTCAACGTCGTCCTCATTGGGAACTTCGAAATGTGCAGTATAGACGCGGATAACAGGCTCATCGACGCGCGACGTCACTGGCTCTAGTGTCACAACGCAATCTTGGACAACCGTTGCGCCTAGCTTTGCCTTTAATTCCCAATCGGTTTTACCGACGGGCGTGATTTCGCCCTCAAGGCGCAGCTTTTTGATCCCGACAATGTCGAGAGTCTTTGCAATAACAGCGCGTTCGGCTGCGTTAGGTTGAATATCAAACTGCGTGGCCCGCCTTGCGGCGAGGTCTGACAAGCGAAGTTGTGATGTGGGCAATTCAGCCAAGTGTGCTTCCATTCTTGAACATATGGGGCTGCATGATGTAGTGGGGATAAAAGGCATAATTCATATGCGCAAGGGGGCAGACAAATGAGAGCAGCAGCAAACAAGAGTGCAACCGTCTTGCAGCGCGGATTTGCGATCCTTGCTTTGGTGGCGATTGCAGCCTGTACGCCGATCATTCGCAACCACGGATATATGCCCCCCGAAGAAGACTTGGCGCTGATTGCGGTGGGCGTAGATACCCGCGAATCTGTGACATTAAGCGTCGGACCTCCCACATCTGGCGGGATGTTGAACGAAAGCGGCTTTTACTACGTTGCGAGCCAGTTTCGCCAGAATGGCGCGTATGCCCCGGAGGAAATCTCTCGCGAAGTCTTGGCGATCAGCTTTGACGCGAACGGCGTCGTCAGCAATATCGAGCGTTTTGGCCTGAAAGATGGCCGTGTCATCACATTGTCGCGGCGCGTGACGGATGACCAAGCACGTGATTCGACATTTGTGCGCCAGCTTCTCAGCAGCTTTGGCCGTGTGAATGCGGGTGACTTCTTGGGCGAGAGCTAAGGGTCGCCGTGCCTGCCAATCTGGCAAACGCTAAGCTGACGTGCCGCTTTGCGGATAGACAGGCCGACTTTACCGCTTGTCAAAGTTTGCGCAGGTTATCGTTTTTTGGTGACGATGGACTTGATGCCGATCAGTTTGATCCGCTTTCGCAGCATTTGATGGTGGAACGAGACGGCGGGCTTGTATGCACAATGCGTTTGCGTGTGTTTGCAGACGGCGATCAATTGACCAATACCTATACTGGCAGCTTTTACGATCTCAGCGCCCTGTATGGTCCCGCAATTGAGGTCGGGCGGTTTTGCCTGAAGTCAGGGCGTGGTCAGGCCGATGTTTTACGCGCCGCTTTGATGGAATTAACCCGTTTGGTTGATACGCATCAGGTCGCTTTTCTGTTCGGCTGCACGAGTTTTGCGGGAAATGACCCTGCCGTTTTTAAGAATGCATTTGGACTATTGGCCGATAAATTTCAGGGGCAGGGTGCCTTGCTTCCGCAGCCGTTAAGCGATCAAATCTACATCACGCCATGCGGAGAGTATGACCCGACCGCAGCCCTGCGCGAAATGCCGCCGCTTTTGCGCAGCTACTTGGCGATGAACGGCTGGGTCGGCGATAAGGTGATCGTCGATAAGGCGATGAACACGATGCATATTTTCACCTGCCTTGATGTGGCACGCGTGCCGGAAGCCCGCGCAAAGGCGCTGCGCGAGGGCGTAGGCCCTGTCTCGCAGCCTTAAAAACACCAAGACCAATTGACCTTGGCGCAAAGGTGCAATAGCGCGGCGTTCATGGCTAGAGCACCCTTACTCCAACTTTCCGAAATCGCCCTCACGTTTGGGGGGGATCCTGTATTTGAAGACCTGTCGCTTGTGGTTCAGCCCGGCGACCGCGTGGCGCTGGTTGGGCGCAACGGGTCAGGCAAATCCACACTGATGAAGGTCATGGCTGGCCTGATCGAGGCAGACAAAGGCGCGCGCACAGCAGCCCCTGGTGTCAGCGTCGGTTACATGGAACAGGACCCCACGATGGAGGGGTTCGAGACCCTTGGCGCCTATGCCGCAAGCGGCCTGCCCGAAGATGAGGCCTACCGCGTTGATATGGTGGCCGAGGGGTTGAAGTTCGACCCGATGGGCGATCCTAAAACCGCCTCTGGTGGTGAACGTCGCCGTGCGGCCCTAGCCAAGCTGATGGCCGAAGCACCAGAATTGATGCTGCTCGACGAGCCGACGAACCATTTGGATATCGAGGCGATTGCTTGGTTAGAGGCCGAGTTAAAATCGACCCGCGCCGCATTCGTCCTGATTTCTCACGACCGCGCATTCCTGCGCAACCTGACACGCGCCACCCTCTGGATTGATCGCGGTAAAGTTCGCCGCGCCGAAGAGGGTTTTGATGGGTTCGAGGAATGGCGTGATAAGCTCTGGGAAGAAGAAGACCAGCAGCGCCACAAACTGAACCGCAAGATCAAGGCCGAGGCCCGTTGGGCTGTCGAGGGCATCTCTGCGCGCCGCAAACGCAACCAAGGGCGCGTGCGTGCTTTGGCCGATTTGCGTGCCGAAAAATCCAGCCAGATCATGCGCCAAGGCACCGCTGCGATGGCATTTGACGGCGGCTCTACCTCTGGCAAAAAGGTCGTTGAGGCTGTTGGCCTGAACAAAGCCTACGACGGCAAGCAGATCGTCAAAAACTTTGACATCACCATCAACCGCGGCGACCGCGTGGCCTTTGTTGGTCCCAACGGCGTGGGAAAAACGACTGTTCTCAATATGTTGCTAGGCTTAGTTGCCCCAGACGAGGGTGTTGTCAAACTCGGCACGAACCTCGATATCGCGGTTTTTGACCAAGCGCGTGCAGCCTTGGACCAGAACATGACGCTTTGGGAAAACCTCGCGTCCGACCCTGTGCTCGGTGCCTCTGGCAAATCCGATCAGGTCATGGTGCGCGGCACGCCAAAACACGTGGTAGGCTACCTCAAAGAGTTCCTTTTTGATGAGGCTCAGGCCCGCGCACCTGTGCGCTCGCTCTCTGGCGGTGAGAAAGCCCGCTTGCTGCTTGCCCGCCTGATGGCGCGTGAAAGCAACGTTCTGGTGCTCGACGAGCCGACAAACGACCTCGACATCGAAACGCTAGACCTGTTGCAAGATATCTTGGGCGAATATGACGGCACTGTTCTGCTTGTCAGCCACGACCGCGACTTCCTTGACCGCGTTGCCACAACGACCATCGCGATGGAAGGTAACGGGCAGGCGGTCGTCTATGCGGGCGGCTGGACGGATTACCAACAGCAGCGGTCAGATTCGCTACCTGTGCCTGAGAAATCAGTGGGCAAACAGTTGTCGAAAGGTAACAAGCAATCCGCACAAGTGGCACGTAAAACAGCGCTTTCCTTTACGGAAAAGCACCGTTTGGAAGAACTGCCAACCTTGATGGAAAAGCTGCAAGCTGAAATTGCGAAGCTGGAGGAAGTTCTGGGTGATCCCGAGCTTTTCACCAAACAGTCAGCCAAATTCCAAAAAGCGTCTGACGCTTTGGTCGAGCGTCAAATCGCACTCTCTGACGCCGAAGAAGAATGGCTCGCACTCGAAGAAAAGGCCGGCTCTTAAACGGGCCTGCCAGCTTTTCCCGAGTGGAAATATGCTGGGGGTTTGGGGGCTAGCCCCCATCCCTTAGCCCCAAAAATCAACCGTCGAAGTTGACCTCTTCCATGATCCGCAACGCTGCCGGACGATTTGCCGCCAAAGTGCCCAGATCCATTGTGTCGGCCTCAAATGTGCCCCAACTCTTCACAAGGTCCGACAGCGCCGCACCTTCCAAAACAGGGTATTCATTGTTGAGATCCGCATAGAGACTTTGGGCCTCTGGCGAGACCAAAAATTCCATCAATTGCAGTGCTTCGGCCTTATTTGGTGCGGCTTTGGTCATGGCCACGCCAGAGACGTTCACATGGGTGCCGCCGTCCGCAAATGTCGGGAAGATAATGCGCACGGAATCGGCCCATGCGGTCTGTTCTGGATCAGACAGCATTTCGCCCATGTAGTAGGTGTTGCCCAAGGAAATGTCGCATTCTCCCGCCCAAATCGCCTTGACCTGTGCGCGGTCATTGCCCTCTGGCTTGCGGGCGAGGTTGGCATGCACGCCTGTGGCCCAAGCCTTGGCACCGTCTTCGCCGTCGTGGGCGATCACGGCTGACATCAGCGCAAGGTTATAGTCGTGCAGGCCAGAGCGGGTGCAAATGCGGCCCTTCCATTTGTCGGATGCGAGGTCCTCATAAGTCGTCACTTCGCCGTCAGCGACACGGTCTTTGCTCGCGTAGACAATGCGGGCGCGGGTGGTCAGACCAAACCAAAGGTTATCGGCACTGCGCTGGCTCTCAGGAATGGCAGCAGTCAAGATATCGCTCGCTACGGGCTGGATCACATCGGCGTCCACGATCTGTTGCAAGTTCGCGATATCCACGGTCATCACCAGATCAGCAGGAGAGCGCGCGCCCTCAGCCTTCAGGCGCTCGACCAATCCCTCGGACACCAGCGCGAGGTTCACGGCAATACCTGTTTCAGCGGTAAACGCATCCATTATGGGTTGGATCAGTTCTGGCTGGCGCGTGGAGTAGATATTCACATCCGCAAGAGCAGGGCCCGCAATGGCGGCGCAAACGGTGGAGAGCATGAGGGAACGCAGTGACATCGGGTCTTTTCCTAAGGTTAAATTTGATAAGCCTCATAAACCCGACTCTTTTAGTCAGGTCAATACCTGATTTATTTAGTCGGGCTTATTTTTCAGATTTCTCTTTGGCCTTAACCCTATCCCAAAGCGCATCCATTTCCGCCAGATTGCTTTGCGCTGGGGTCTTCCCCTGTGCCGCAAGTGCGTCTTCTACCGCATTGAAACGGCGTATGAATTTCATATTTGTGCCGCGCACTGCTTCCTCTGGATCAACGCCCAAATGGCGCGCGAGGTTGGCCATCACAAACATAAGATCACCAAACTCTTCGGTCACCTCTTGTTGCGTCAACGTCTCTCGTGCCTCGATCAATTCGCCTGCTTCCTCGATGATTTTATCCAAGACATGGCTCGTATCGGGCCAATCGAACCCGACTCGTGCGGCCCGTTTCTGCAACTTCACAGCGCGGGTTAGCGCAGGCAGGCCCACGGCGACCCCGTCCAAAGTGCGGGCCTGCTTGCCGCGCTCTTTCGCTTTGATCGCCTCCCAATCGCGGGTTTGCTGCTCTGCGGACTTGTCCCGCGATTCGCTGCCAAACACATGCGGATGGCGAGAAACCATTTTGTCGGAAATCGCCTTCACGACGGACTCGAAGCTGAAATATCCGGCCTCTTCCCCCATCGCGGTATGATAAACCGTCTGTAACAGCAAATCTCCCAGTTCGCCCTCCAGATCACCCCAATCCTTGCGGGCAATGGCGTCAGCGACCTCATATGCCTCTTCAATCGTGTAGGGCGCGATACTGTCGAAGTCCTGCTCGATATCCCAAGGGCAGCCCGTTTCAGGATCGCGCAAGCGCCGCATGATCTCAAGCAATCGTGGCATCCCGCCATTTGGGTCATGAATTAACGTATCTGCCATTGCACGGCCTCCGAACATGTTATCAACTGACCCTATTGCTTTAACTACCGGAGTGCCAGAATGCCCGTGATCAACCGTATCGCCGATTACACCACCGACATGACGGCGTGGCGCAGGCATCTGCACACGATCCCCGAGTTGATGTTTGAGTGTCATAAAACGGCGGCGTTTGTGGTGGAGCGGCTGCGCGAGTTTGGTATCGCCGAAATCCACGAAGGCATTGCAACGACAGGGATTGTTGCGATCATTGAAGGGCAAGGGGACGGTCCCACGATTGGCCTGCGCGCTGATATGGACGCGCTGCCAATGCAAGAGGAAACGGGGCTGGACTATGCCTCGACCATCGACGGGATAATGCATGCCTGCGGCCATGATGGGCATACAACGATGCTACTTGGTGCTGCGCGATACTTGGCGGAAACGCGTAATTTTAGGGGGCGTGTGGCGCTGATTTTCCAACCTGCAGAAGAGAGCGGCGGCGGCGGTGAGGTGATGGTCAAAGAAGGCATCTTGGACCGTTTCGACATCAAAGAGGTTTATGCGCTGCACAACGCGCCCGGCACACCTGTTGGCCATTTCTACACGACACCGGGGCCGATCATGGCGGCGGCGGATGATTTCGACATTCATATCACGGGCAAGGGCGGCCATGGCGCAATGCCCCATGAGACCATTGACCCTGTGGTGGCGGCCGTCAGCATTGCCCAAGCAATCCAGACGATTGTAAGCCGTAACAACTATTCCCAAGACAGTCTGGTCGTCTCGGTCACGCAGATACATACAGGCTCTGCTGATAACATTATCCCTGAAAAAGCCTATGTTAACGGGACTGTGCGGACATTTGACCCTGCGGTTCAGGGCATGGTAATCGCGCGGCTAGAAGCGATTGTTGCGGGTGCCGCGATCAGTTTTGGGGTCGAGGCAGAAGTAGTCTATAACGTGGGTTATCCTGCGACAGTGAACGATCCTGACCGTACGGTTTTTGCAGCAAACGTCGCGCGTGAGATTGCAGGCGACAAGGGCGTCATTGACGACAATGGCCCCGAAATGGGTGCCGAAGATTTCGCCTATTTACTCGAAAAGCGCCCCGGTGCCTATCTGTTTGTGGGCAATGGTGACACGGCTGGTTTGCACCATCCAGAGTATAACTTTGACGATGAGACGGCTGCGGCTGGCGCGTCGTTCTTTGCGCGGCTGATTGAACGCGCATTACCACTTTAAGGAGCAGTATCATGAGCTTAGAGGATGCAAAGACCCAAGTTGATTTGGCATTCACCCGCAAAGACCGCCGCGGTTTGGCCTTTGAGAACGCCTTTGGCGGAGCCACGTCATTTCTGCGCCGAACTTATTCCAAAGACATCGCAAGCGCCGATTTGGTCGTGACGGGTGTGCCGTTTGATCAGGCCGTGACCCACAGACCTGGCACACGGTTTGGCCCGCGTGCGATCCGCGAGGCATCGACTTTGCAGCCCTACGATCCGCCGTATGGCTGGGACGGGTTTGATCCCTTAGGCGAGTTCGAAATCGTGGATTACGGCGATATGCCGTTCGATTATGCGAACGTGGCGGGCGTGCCTGCGCTGATCGAAGCGCATATAAAAACCATTATTAATCAAGGGCCTGCAACGATTACTTTAGGTGGAGATCACTTCATCACGCTGCCGATTTTACGGGCCTATGCCGCGAAATACGGGCCGATGTCTGTCATTCAATTCGACGCCCATTCCGACCTTTGGGCCGATGATGACATGAGCCGCATCGATCATGGTACGTTTATGTATAAGGCGGTGAAGCTTGGCCTCGTGGATGTGACCCGCTCGGTGCAGATTGGTATCCGCACGGAATGTGATGATTGTCTGGGGATGCCTTACATCGATGCGCGTGAAGTGCATGAAAAAGGTGCGGCTTATGTCGTTGATAAGGTAAAGAAAATTGTGGGTGCTAGCCCGACTTACGTGACCTTTGATATCGACGCGCTTGATCCTGCCTTTGCGCCGGGGACGGGAACGCCTGTTTGGGGTGGTTTGGCGTCTTGGCAGACTGCGGCAATCCTGCGTGATCTGGCTGGGATCAATTGTGTGGGCGGCGATGTCGTCGAGGTGTCTCCACCTTACGATTCAGGCAATGTGACGGCTGTTGCCGGCGCGCATGTTGCGATGGAACTTTGCTGTCTAGCACTTTGGAACAAAAGGAAAAAGTAAATGCCAACGATGCCAATAAGCGGAAACGACCTTGCGCGGTTTTCTGGGCCGCAGACATTTATGCGCCTGCCACAAGTTGATAGCGCAAAAGGGTTAAACGTTGGTTTCATCGGGGTCCCGATGGATATTGGCACAAGTTGGCGGTCTGGCACGCGGATGGGGCCGAAACAAATCCGCGAGCAATCCGCGATGATCAGGCCCTATAACATCCAAACGGGGGCCGCGCCATTTGATGCATTGGAGTGTGGCGACCTTGGGGACGTGGCGATTAACACCTTTAGTCTCAGCGATACTATTCGTTTGATTACAGAGGTTTATGATGCGCATTTGAAGCATGATTTCACCCCGATGAGCCTTGGTGGCGATCATTCTATGACGCTGCCGATCTTGCGGTCGATTGCGAAGAAGCACGGGCCTGTGGCGTTGGTGCATGTGGATGCCCATGCGGATGTGAACGACGAGATGTTTGGCGAGCGCGAGACCCATGGCACGGTGTTTAGGCGTGCTTATGAGGAAGGGCTGATCGTGCCTGAGAAGGTGTTTCAGATCGGCCTGCGCGGCACTGGGTATACTGCGGATGATTTCACTGAGGCCGCTGGTTGGGGCTTTAACCAGCATCTGGCGCATGAGTTTTGGCACAAGAGTCTCACCCCGTTAGCTGCTGATATCAAAGCGAAAATTGGAAATCATAAGACCTATATTTCCTATGACATTGATAGCCTTGATCCGAGTTTTGCACCGGGAACGGGCACGCCCGAGATCGGTGGTTTGACCACGATGCAGGCGATGGAGTTGATCCGTGGGTTGCGTGGTTTGAATATCGTTGGCTGTGATATGGTCGAGGTGTCTCCGCCCTATGATACCAGCGGAAATACTGCGTTGACGGCGGCTAATCTGATGTTTGAGTTGCTGTCGATTTTGCCAAACGTGCCGTACCGTTAAGGTGGCACAACCCGTGCACTGGGCGTACACCGCGCGTGCACAGGTTGGGGACAAAACAGATGCGAATTATACTGGCGATTTTGGTCGTTGTGGTCGGCGCACTGGCTTATGTTAGATTAGCTCCGGTTAAGCTGACCGCTGTGACGCTGCCGACTGCTGTGGGTGATTATCCCGAAGCGGGTGGTTTTACGGCTGTGCGTGACGTGAGTGACGCTATGAATTTGGCGACGGTTGAGGCCGCGATGTTGGCTTTGCCGCGCACGGTGAAGGTTGCCAGTGACCCGCTTACCTTTGTGACCCGCAGTCGCGTTATCGGCTTTCCCGATGTGACCGTGGTGGAAGAACGCGACGGGAAGCTCGCGATTTCGGCGCATTTGGTCTATGGCGGCAGTGATTTAGGCGTTAATAAGGCGCGAGTTTTGGCGCTATTGGCGTCGCTTTGAGCGCTTGACGCTGGGGAAGTATTGCCCCAAAGGAAAATTATGATCGCACCAGATAAAATCGCCCAAATCATCGACCGTTTCCAGTTTCTGGAGGCGAAGATGGCGACTGGGGATGTGGGTGCGGAAATCGCGACGCTTGGCCGTGAATATGCAGAGTTGCGCCCCGTTGTGGAGACCGTGACGGCGTATCGCGATTTGGTTGACCAATATGCCCAAGCCAAGGAAATGCTGCGCGATCCTGAGATGAAGGAACTGGCCGAGGCCGAGTTGCCAGAGCTGAAGGCCGCACTTGAAGCGTCAGAGCATGAGGTTCAGCTGGCGTTGTTGCCAAAAGACAGTGCCGATGGTCGTCCTGCGTTGCTGGAGATTAGGCCTGGAACGGGTGGCGATGAGGCGGGGCTTTTTGCAGCGGACTTGCTGCGGATGTACCAGCGGTATGCCGAAGGGCAGGGATGGTCGTTTGAGATTTTGGAAGAGAGCCTGTCAGAGCTTGGCGGTGTGAAGGAAGTTGTCGCGCGGATCGCAGGCAACGGTGTTTTTGCCAAGATGAAATACGAGAGCGGCGTTCACCGTGTCCAGCGCGTGCCTGAGACCGAAAGTGGCGGGCGTATTCATACGTCGGCGGCGACGGTTGCGGTGTTGCCAGAGGCCGAAGATGTGGATGTGCAGATTTCTCAAAATGACATTCGGATTGATACGATGCGCGCCTCTGGGGCGGGTGGTCAGCACGTGAACACGACCGATTCTGCGGTGCGTATTACGCATTTGCCGACGGGGGTCATTGTTGTGAGTGCCGAGAAATCGCAGCACCGTAACCGTGAGATCGCGATGCAGGTGTTGAAGACGCGGCTGTTTGATCTGGAGCGCCAACGTGTTGACGGCGAACGCTCTGCGGACCGTAAGGCGCAAGTGGGGTCTGGGGATCGTTCAGAGCGCATCCGCACCTATAATTTCCCGCAGGGCCGCATGACGGATCACCGCATTAACCTGACGCTTTATGCGCTGGACAAAGTCATGGGCGGCGATCTGGACGAGATCATTTCGGCGTTGCAAGCAGACGCGCAGGCCACGCTTTTGGCTGAGATGGGGGCATGACAGCGGCGGGGACGGGATCAGCCCTTGTCCGAGAGGCAACCCGTCGTTTGCAAAACGCGGGCGTCCCTGATGCCGCACGCGATGCGCGCCATTTGTTTTCTTTTGCCACTGGGGTCGATTGTAGCCGCTTGACGCTGACTTTACCTGAAGTGGTTTGTGATGATGTCGCAGCCATTTTTGACGCGTTGATTGTGCGCCGTATTGCACGTGAGCCTGTATCGCATCTGACAGGTCGAAGGGCGTTTTATGGACGTGAGTTCAAGGTGACGGCAGATGTGCTTGATCCGCGCCCCGACACCGAGACTTTGGTTGAAGTGGCACTGCGGTCCCATTTCACCAAGATGATTGATCTGGGCACTGGTTCTGGCTGTATCCTTGTGACGCTGTTGGCTGAGGTACCGCAAAGCATCGGGTTTGGCACGGATCTAAGTGGTGCTGCCTTGGATGTTGCCCGCGAAAACGCAGAGACCCACGGGGTTCTGGATCGCGCGACATTTGTTTGTGCGGATTGGATGGAGAGTACGAAAGGGTCGTTTGATCTGATCGTTTCGAACCCGCCCTATATTGCAGTTGATGAAATGGTGGGTCTGTCGCCCGAAGTCGCCAATTGGGAACCACATATGGCGCTGACGGATGGGGCGGACGGGCTGACCCATTACCGCACGATCATCAAGCAAGCCGTCAGTCATTTGATGCCCGATGGACGTTTGATTTTTGAGATCGGGCCGACGCAGGGGCAGGCCGTCGCCGATTTGATGCGGGCAGCACAGTTGCAGCATGTGACGGTGATTCCTGATATCGATGGTCGTGACCGTGTCGTGAGCGCTCAAATGATCGGATTTAAGCCAGAAAGACGGGCATAAAGACTGAAATTACGACATTTTCGCAGTTAGGGCTTGCCCTGTGGGCATACCAGTTGGTATCCACTGCGCATCGGACGGGCGAAACGCCTCAAATAAAGTGTTCCCCCGATAGTCGCCAAAACATCGCAAGGCCGCTTTGAACGCATCGATTGCGTGTCGCGGCACCAGCGCAACGCAAAAGCCAAAGGCTTGACGAAAGCACATTCATGAGATCTTCAAAGTCACGGTCGCGGGGCAATAAGAACCGCAACACACGTCCTTCGGGCGGCAACATCATCAACCGCGTTTTCGATAGCTCGGGTCCTGATGGCAAGGTGCGCGGCACCCCGCAGCAGATCATCGAAAAATACAACCAGTTGCACCGCGACGCCGTTTTGTCTGGCGACCGTGTGGATGCTGAAAACTTTGCGCAGCACGCAGAGCATTACACCCGTTTGCTGGCTGAGGCGAACCGCGAGGTTGACGCCAAGCGCGAAGAGCAAGAAGAGCAAAACCGCCAGCGTCAGGCAGAGCGTGACCGCCAGAACGAGCGTGACCGTGAGCGTCAGGATCGCCTGAAAGCGCAGGAAGAGGCCGCCAATCAGCAGCCAACCATAGATCAACCAATCATGGATGACGATGAGGGGTCAACCTTGGTTGAAACCCCTGAGGCCGCCAAGCAGGAGGCAGCACCCAAGCCGCCGCGCAAACCGCGCCAGCGCAAGCCGCGTCCGCCAGCGGATGCCGCGCCAGACGCCCCAGAGGCCGCAGAATAATTCAAGAGCCCTCCGAGAGATCGGGGGGCTTTTTTCATAGCTGGATATGGATGTGATCGTCGTGCCTTGCCGCCCGGCATCCTTGGAACCGCAGCTTGTCACTCCCATTCCCAAAACGCGTTTGCAGGTGCGGCTCGATGAACACTTTGCCGATGCGTGGGTCGTTGGTCAGTAGGCGCAAGGCGTCGGACATACGCGCACTGTCGAGATCGTAGTTAGGCCAAAGGGTTTGCAGCCAAGCCAGATCCCAGCGCAGGGTTGGGACGGCAGGCGGGCAACTGCTTGGGCCGTCTTCAAAGGCGAAATATCCAATGGGTGAGCTGGTTTTGCGAGGCAGGTAGCTGCCGTCTTTGCTGTAGTAGAGCGCCAGATCAAGTTTGCGCCCGTCGTTATGGGACAGATGCGGCAGCAGCGGAAAGCCAGTTCCAAAGGGGAAATTTGCGTCGAGTGTAAGCGTGGTCGTGTCGGGGTGTTTTGCGTTCATCGTGTCCGCTAAATCGAGCGCGGTTTGGCGTAGCAGTGGCGTCACGTAGTGGCGATTGAGGGCGCAATATATCAGCGATTGCGGTTGTAGTGGGCCGTTGGAGATGCAGGGCAGCGGCACGCGTCCGAATTGAGGCGCGATGACGGTCGCGCTGAGTGAAAGGGCGGCATAGCCGATCACAAACGCCAGTAAACGCCGCTTGAATGCGAGGCTGATGAGCCATGCGATGCCGCCTAATTGCGTCAGGATCGTCAGGAGCACGACGATTGCAATATGGGCGACTGCGCGCATTTACTGATTGTGGATGGATCGTGCGAGGGCGCAGAATTCTTCCAGCCCGACCTGTTCGGCGCGTTCGGTGGGTTTGATCCCGACGGCGTTCAGGTGGTCCTCAATGGCCGGATCGACGGATTTAAGCGCCGAACGCAGCATCTTGCGGCGTTGGTTAAAGGCGGCTGCAACAACGCGGTTGAGCGTGCCTGCGTCGGCCTCAAAGCGGGGCGCGGGCAGCGCTGTCAGGTGCACGACTGCGGAGTTCACCTTGGGTGGTGGCGAGAAAGCTTCGGGTGGCAGTTCCAGCACGATTTTCGGATCAGAGCGCCATTGCGCGAGCAGCGCCAAGCGACCGTAGGCTTTGCTGCCCGGTTTGGCGACGATGCGTTGGGCGACTTCGAGTTGAAACATCAGCGTGAGGCTAACCCAGAACGGCGGCCACTGGGGCGGCGTGAGCCAGCGCACGAGAAGTTCGGTGCCGACGTTATAGGGCAGGTTGGCCGCAATTTTGATTGGGGGCGTGAGGTGTTCGAGCGGGTTTACATCGAGCGCGTCGCCGTTGATGGCCTGCAAGCGGCCCGGATAGGCGGCGGCGATTTCGGCCATCACAGGCATGCAGCGTGGGTCTTTTTCGATGGCAAGCACGCGGCGCGCACCTTCGGCCAACAGACCACGGGTCAGACCACCGGGACCGGGGCCGATTTCCAGCACGTCGTGCTCTTTGAGGTTGCCTGCCATCCGCGCGATTTTGGCGGTGAGGTTCAGATCGAGCAGGAAGTTTTGTCCAAGCGATTTCTTGGGGGCAAGATCATGGGTCGCGATTACGTCGCGCAGTGGTGGAAGGTTGTCGATGCTCACGTGCGTGCCTTTGCCATTGTGTCGGCCATGCGGATGGCGGCGATCATTGATGTGGCGTCGGCTGTGCCGCGCCCTGCGATGTCAAATGCGGTGCCGTGATCGGGTGATGTGCGCACGAAGGGCAGGCCGAGTGTCACGTTCACGCTGCCTGAGAAGTCGAGGGTCTTGATCGGGATCAGGGCTTGGTCGTGGTACATGCAGACGGCCACATCATAGCGGGCGCGGGCGGCAGGGTGGAACATAGTGTCGGCGGAGAGCGGTCCTGCGATGTCCATGCCTTGCTCGCGCAGGGCGTTCAGGACGGGGGTGATCATCTCGATCTCTTCCATGCCCATTTTACCCATCTCGCCTGCGTGCGGGTTCAGGCCAGCCACGGCGATGCGCGGCGCTGTGATCCCAAAGTCGCGACGCATGGCGGCATGGGTGATCAGGAGCGTATCGGTTAGCAGGCTGGCGGTCAGCGCTGTTGGCACATTGGCCAGTGCCGTGTGGATCGTGACGGGTACGACGCGCAAGAGGTCAGAGGCAAGCATCATGACGACGCGGTCGGTATTGGCCAATGCCGCGAGGTATTCGGTGTGACCGGGGTAGGCGAAGTCCGCGCCGTCGATGAGGGCCGCTTTGTGGATGGGGGCTGTGCAGATTGCTGCGGCCTCGCCGCTGAGGGTCAGGGCTACGCCGTCGGAAATCGACGTGATCACGCCTCGCGCGTGGGCCGGATTGGGCTTGCCTGCAGTGTTGTCCGAGCCAAAGTCGCGGGCGAGGACGGGCAGGGACGTAGCGCTGATCGCAGAGGCTTCGGTTGCGGATGTGACCGCCGTGAAGTTGGCCCCTTGCGGCAAATGTCGTGGGTCGCCGATCCATAACAGGGTTGTGTTACCGCGCAGAGCTTCCCAAGCGCGGTAGGCGATTTCGGGGCCGATGCCTGCGGGTTCGCCGCAGGAAATTACAATCGGCTTGGCTGTGCTCATCGTGTGGTGATGGTCGCGGAAGCCCGCAGGTCTTCAACCAAGGATGAGGCGAGGCCTGCGAGGCGTTGGCTCAAAATCTGGTTGCGTACCGCATCGGGGTCTGTCCCCTCAGAGGCTGGGTTATCGCGGCCACACAGCATGAGGAACACAAGCGTGTCGCCATTGTTGCGCGTCAGGTTATAGGAATATTCGCCCGCATCCATGCGTGCTAGTTCAAGGGCCACGTCCTGCGGAATGTCTGCGGGTGCAAGGCTTGTCCGTGTGAGAACATCAGCCGATTGGCCACGTGCTTGGGTATAGAGGTCGTCGCAGGTGTCGATACTGTCGGCCAGCGTTTGTGCCGCACTGAGGCCCGCAGGGGAGAGGCCGCCAGCCAAATAGAACGTAGCATAATCAATCGCTGTTGGTGCGATTTTGGTGGTGGGTGCTTCACGGACAGCACGCAGTTGGAACAGGGCCACGCCATTTGGGATCGGCAGTGGGGCTGTGACTTCGCCCGGTGACAGTGCCAGAATGAGGCTGTGCAATTGTGGCGGGTAGTTTGACAGTGGCAACCAATCCAAGCGCCCACCTTTTGTGCGGCTTGGCAAAGCGGAGACTTCGCGTGCTTGTGCCTCGAAAGCGGAGGTGGAGCGGAGTTTGCTGATCGCTTGCGCCCTTGCCATGGCGGCGGCGGCACGCGGTGGCGGGGCTGCGATGATGATTTCGGACAGTAGCACTTCGATCTCGGAGCCATTCGCACCCGTTTGCGCCATGGCACGCGCCACTTCGGCGTCGGTCACGGTGACCGTGTTGCTATAGCGGCTGCGGATATAATCACGCCAGCTGACGCCAACCTTTACGAAGTCGCGCAGGGTTTCTGGCGCAACACCATTGCCTTTGAGAACGGTGAGGAATTGATCAAGCGAGAGGTTGGCACGCCCTGCAAAGTCGTCCATCGCGGTTTGCAGGCTTTCTTCGGTCAAGATCAGACCTGCGCGGGTCATCAGAGACTCTTTGAGGCGGTCCTCGATCAGGCCATCGCGGGCCGCTTTATCCAAATCCCCAGGTGTGCGGAATATTTCTAGCAAGCGCCGACGCTGGTCCAATTCAAAAGCGGTGATCGCGCTGTCGTTGACGGTGATCACCGTATCGAGCGCGTTCTGCGCCCCTACGGGTCCGCCAAATGTCAAACTGAGCGCGAGAATGGCGCCGATCAGTGGGAATACGCGCATGTGCAGCCTCTTTTCGTTTCTAGTCGTGTTCATTGCGAGCAAGCCGCCTTTGGGGCAGCGGAGCTACGCCCTGCCGAAAATCCGTTCAGTGCTACCGATAACCCATAGCTGGTCGAAGGATCAACTGTCGTTGACGAAGTATAGCGGCGCGCCACCGAAAGATCGACCGTGACGCACTCATTGCGGTATTGCAGGCCCGCTTCTGCCCGTGCTGGCCCGTCGTTTGCAAGATCATAGCGCGATCCGACATTAACGGCCCATGCGGAATTGAGTTGGACAGTGGTATCAACCGTGAATTCTGATACGGCGTCAGGTCTGCTTTCAGTCGTATCGGCGGCCTGCCAGATATAGGCCGCATCAAGTGCTATCCAATCGTTATCCCAGCCAAGGCGCGCGGCCGCGCGGGTCAGGTCAGCGTCATCATCAAACAGGGTGCGCCCGTCAACGCGAAATCCTGACGTGGTGGTCAGTTGTCCCGCAACCAGCCAGTCGGATGTATATCCATCCAAACCAGAGGAGGGGTTAAAGTCGTCTTGTTTGGTGTCGTGAAACACGCGGCCAAACGTCAGTGTCGAGTTGACGCCTGATGCGCCGAGACGGGTCCAAGTGACGCCAAGGGCCGCACGTGCGCCTGTCTCAACGGCGTCGTCTCCGGCAAAGCGGGACATTGCCAAAAGGTTTGCTTGGTCTAGCTCGGAACGTGTGCTGTCCTCGTTGGGCGGCGTATACCCGTGAAGGTCTGACCACGCCACGGCGAGTGTTGGCTCGACCAAATGCTGCGTGCCGCCCTTTGAGGTGGCCGAAAGCGGATACCGCAAAGTCAGCCCCACGTCAGGGACAAGGCGCACGCCCGTCGTTTCGTAATCTGTATCATCAAGGATATCGTAATAGTCAGCCCTCAGGCCTGCGTCTGCTTGTGTCACCACACCGATCGGCGCGATCCACGTGCGTGACCATTCGGCCTGTGCGCCAAGGCGGGATACATCGCGCCCCGCGTCGCCATTGGTGTTGGAATAGCGGTAGGCCGTATCGGCAGAGGCCACCATGCGTAGCGCGCCGCCAGCGACATTCTCGAAGCGCCGCTTATAGCTGATATTGGCGACAATCGGGGGAAGGGACGTGTTGTCTTCGTCGTCGCGCAGGGTTTGGTAGTGGGTAAAATCGGCTTGGGTCAGATCAAAACGGCGGACGCGCAAAATACCAATTGAGGAATCGAGGCGGTCTTTCTCGGAATAGCCGTAGTCGAGCAGATAGGCGGGGTCACTGACGGCCTCGATGCCGAAGTTTAGCTGGTAGTCGCCCGCTAGGTCAAACTGGCCTTCTGCAAAGATGTTAGACCGCGTTCCATCCACAAGGGTATCTTGGCTTGCGGCGGCGTTGACTTCAATGTCGCCTGTTAGGAACGCCTGCCTGAAGCGTGCCTCAAGGGTCTTGGTCTTATCGCTGAGGTAGGGGGTGAATGTGACGTCGCTGTGGTCGCCAAGGGTAACATAATAGGGCAGCTTGAGGCCGATCCGAAGCTGATCGGTGTTGCGCAATTGTGGGATCAACAGGCCTGTTGCGCGCTTAAGTGTCGGATCAGGAAGCCGCATTTTAGGGAGCCAAAAAACAGGCACGCCGCGAATGAGGAATTGCGTGTTTGTGAAGTAAAGCTGCTGCGCGTCTTGGTCGTGCACGACCTTTTCAGCGCGGATTTGCCAAAGCGGCGCACGAGTTCCGCAAACTTGGCAGGAAGTCACAGCGACCTTGTAGAGCTGGGAATAGCGCCCCTCGGCGCGGTCGATTTGGTTGGCCGCAAGTTGCAGTTGCTGGTCCAAGACAAGACGGGCGCCTTGCAGAATTCCATTTTGTAGCGTTGGGTCAAGAGACGCTTGATCCGCTGTCAGAAGGATGCCGTCACTTGACTGAATGAAAATCGGGCCAGAAATAACCAGTCGATCCGATGCGCGATCAAAGACGATCCGCGAGGCGGACAGGCGGGTGCCGTCGTAGAAAACCTCGATATTGCCATCCGCGACCAATTGATCGCTGCCGATGATCGAGACATCGTCGGCCACCAGCGTGGCGGCACTTTGTGCGCTAAGAAGCGACGGCAGGCAGAGGAAAAGGACAATCAGAAAACGCATTAGCCGTCCTCATTGTGAAGTAAAATGCCAAGCGACAGGCCGATGGCTGCGAGGGGCGGCGCCCATGCCGCGAGGATCGCGGGGAGTTGTCCGTTTTCGCCCAAAACCTGTGCGAAGTTGCGCAAGAAATAGATCGCAAAAGACAGAAGGATTGCGGCCAGAACCATGAGCCCTGTGCGACCACCACGCTGATGGCGCAGCGTGAAGGACGCGCCGATCATCACCATCGCCACAAGAAAAGCGGGCAGGGCCAGTTCCATCTGAAACCAGACCTCGTGGCGCTGCGCAGAGAACCCAGCAGCCTTGAGCCGCTTAATAAATGCAGGCAGATCCCAGATCGGAATGGACGACGGGGTCCCGAAACTATCGCGGATTTCGCCCGCGGTCAGGGTCGACGGGATCGACATTTCATCGTGCAAGCTTGCCTGTGCTTCTGCGTTGATGACGCTGCTTAAAGGCCAGCTTTTGGCGTCATACACTTGCCAAGCTCCCTCGGTCAGTTCGGCGCGCGCGGCCTCAACGCGGCGGGTGGCGCCGATGCCTTGGTCAAAGGAAATGAAAGTCACATTGGACAGGATCGTGCCGTCCAGATTGGCGCTTTCGGCGCGAATAACCGTTTGCTGTGCGCCTTGTCCCTGACGAAGCCAGAGGCCAGAGGTACCAAGCGTCAGCACGGAGCCTTCACCAAGAAAGGAGTCCGATATTTGCTCGTAAAGCTTAGAGGTTGCGGCAACAATCGGATTAATGACACCTATTGATACGACGCCAATCGTCAACGCGACCAAGAGCGGCGAAAGCAGCGCGCGTAACGCAGAACGCCCAGCCGCACGTGTCACAACCATCTCTGACGAGCGAGCGAGCCCCAGAAAAAGCGCGATTGCAGCCAAGATCATGATCAGCGGCATAATACCGTAAATGCCCCGCGGCACGTTGAGCAGGGTGAGCTGCAGGATGTCACCAAAGCGGGCGTTGGTATCGCTAAACAGGCGCAGTTGCTCGACTACTTCCAAGAAGGCCAGAATGATCAAGAAGACAGTAAACACGCCCAAGAAGGCCATCAAAAACCGACGTGCAAAATAAAGGTGGAGGATCACGCGGTCACCTCCAGCTTTGGCTGCCGTTTGAAAAGATAGGGGCGGGTGGACCAGAACAAGAGCCCCCAAGCCATCGCAAGCCCAAGGGCGGTCGGGAAATAGGCGGCAATCCAGAAGGACGGATTTTCGCGGGTGATATTCAGGCATAGGGTTTCAGTGGCTTTGATCACGATGATCAAAAAGATCGCGGCGACGATTTGCCGCCAGACGCCAAACCGCGAAAACCCGCCAACCATCAGCGTGGCAAATCCAAGGAGTGCCGCCACAACGGACATAAAGGATTGGGCAAACCGATCATGGGCTCTAGCGATCAACTGGCCGTAGCTCTCACCGGTTTCCGCCTGCAGGGCTGCATCTGCGCGCAACAATTCAGTAGTGCTAAGTTCAGCAGCACGACGGCCTTCGCGGGCTGTGACTTGGAGGAAGCCGCCGATGTTATAGGCGAAGTCTTTGAAGGTCGTCGTGAAGAGCCGGTTGGTCCGCGTATTAAGCGTTTGGGCAAGCCCGTTGATCATCACCAATTGGGCGGCATCGTCGGTTTTCACGAGGTAGGCGGTGTCTGCGGTATAAGTGACCTGACTATCTGCATTGCGGTTGTCGGATAGAAAGATGTCTCGCAATTCGCCCTCGGTTGATATCTCGCGAATGTAGAAGGTAACCCCATCAATCGGATCAATAAACTTGCCCTCAGTCAATAGTCGCGCGGTCATGTTTTGGGAAATCTCGACGCGCCTCTCGTCAAGGCGGGCGGTGGACAGTGGCATGAGGAAGTGGGTCAGCGCGGACATCAGCACCATGACGATCAGGCCAAAATACAAAACAGGGCGCGCAATGCGAAAGCTGGAATAACCCGTCGCCTGCACGGCAACCATTTCGGATTCTGACGTCATGCGGTTCGTGACATAAATCGAGGCTGCGAAGGCAGAAAGCGGCAGCGCCAACTTGATGACTGCCGGCAGGGAGAGCGCTGTAAATTCGAGGAAAACACTAGCAGATTGCCCATTTGCGATCAGTTGGTCAAACAGGACAACCGCGCGATTGATCCAATAGACCATCACCAAAACGAGGCTGAAAAAGCCAAACAAGACCATCAGCTGTGATAGCATGTAACGGTCGAACCGTGCCAATGGCGCATCCCCCAGATGAAAGCCCTACATATTGTAGGCAAACTAGCCGAAACTTGTGGCCGACAAAACCGCTATCTGGTCATTTTTACATGATCAAGTTAGGTATTGCCCAAACCATATTCACAAGGATGCCCCGATTATGACCGCGCTTGTTAAAATGACCTATTCAGATGTCGATTTGGATGCTGTTGCAGCATTGGGCGGCTTGATTGCTATCTTTGTTGGTGCGGATGGAAAGTTGGATTCTTGTGCCCGCAAAGTGAACACCCTGAGCCGCAAGGCCGTGGAACGGTTGGTTGCATCTGACGCCTTTGCTGGGCTGAGTGAGGGGAGCGCGTTGCGCCTTGCGTTCCCGACAGGGGTGACCGCTGCTGGTGTGATTGTGGTGAAGTTAGAGCGCCGCCCGAGTGTGGAAGCGGCACGTTTGGCGGGCGCGGCCTTGGCGCTTGAAAAAGGGCCGCTGGATATGACGGTGTTGGCTGGCAACATTGGCAAGTTAGCGGATGTAGCACTTGGACTGGCACTGCGCGACTATGATTTTAACGCGCATAAAACGGCGGAACCAAAGGCGCGTGGCGCTGTTGCGTTTATGAGCTCCAAGCTGGACGGTTTTGATCCCAAGAGTGTTTCCGCGATTGCGGAAGGTGTGTTTTTCACCCGAGATTTGACGAATGAACCTGCGAATGTTCTGACCACCAGCAATTTTGCCGACCGTTTGGCCGAGATGCAGGCACTTGGCCTAAAAGTCGAAGTGCTGGAAGAGGCCGAGTTGGAAAAGCTGGGCATGGGCGCGCTTTTGTGTGTCGGGCAAGGCTCTGAAAGCCCGTCCAAGGTTGTGGTCATGCAGTGGAATGGCGGTGGCGATGAGGCTCCTTTTGCGCTGGTCGGTAAGGGCGTTGTGTTCGACACAGGTGGGATCAGCATCAAGCCTGCCGCTGGTATGGAAGACATGACCATGGATATGGGCGGCGCGGGCGTTGTGTCTGGCGTGATGAAAACGCTGGCACTGCGCAAGGCAAAGGCCAATGTCGTGGGCGTTGTTGGTATCGTGGAAAACATGCCGTCAGGCAATGCCGTGCGCCCCGGTGATGTTGTGACGTCCATGAAGGGCGATAAGATTGAGGTTGTGAACACGGACGCCGAGGGGCGTTTGGTACTCTCGGATGTGCTTTGGTACACGCAAGAGCGGTTCAGGCCTGTTGGCATGATTAACCTCGCGACCCTGACAGGGGCGATTATTATTGCACTTGGGCATGAGAATGCGGGCGTATTTTCGAACTCTGATGATCTCAGCGGTGCTTTCATCAAAGCAGCCAGTGCTGAGGGTGAGGGTGCTTGGCGGATGCCGTTGTCGGCGGCTTATGACAAGATGATCAATTGCCGTATCGCCGATATGCGCAACACGGGTGGTGGTCGCGATGCAGGGTCGATCACGGCGGCGCAGTTCCTTGCGCGGTTTGTGAAGCCAGAGACCCCTTGGGCGCATCTGGATATCGCTGGTGTGGCGTCGATCAAAGGCGGCACAAAACTTGCGCCAGCGGGTGCGACAGGATGGGGCGTTATGGCGCTAAATCGTTTAATTTCAGATCGTTACGAGGCATAGGTGGGCGCTGTTTACTTCTACCACTTGACGGATTCGCCGCTGGATCAGACCTTGCCCATGCTGATAGGCAAGGCGCGCGGTGCGGGTTGGCGTGTGCTGGTCCGTGGGCGCGGTGAGGCCTTGCTCAAGCGCTTGGATGAGCGGCTATGGGCGGGGCAGCCGACCTCGTTTTTGCCCCATGGCATGGCGGGTGGGCCGCATGACGCGAAGCAACCGATCTTGCTGGGGACTGACACCGCCGCAGATGGGTTTGATTGCCTGATGAGCGTCGATGGGGCCGCGATTACGGCTTCCGAGGTTGGTCTGGCGCAGCGCACTTGCATCTTGTTTGATGGTTATGACGACGGCGCGTTGAACCATGCGCGGGGGCAGTGGAAGATGCTGTCAGACGCGGGCTGTCAGGCGCAATATTGGGCGCAAGTCGACGGATCTTGGGTCAAGAAGGCCGAAAGCGGCGCGCCTTAGAATTCGAAGTCTGCGTTGAAGTCTTCGGGCAGGACCTCGGGTGTTGGTGCACAGGCACAAAGTGCTAAGAGGCTGAGAATAATCAGGGATTTCAAGGCGTATCCTATCGGCTGAGAACCAGTTCATTGTTTTTGATCGTGATGCTTTCAAAGCGACCCAGATAGGTCATGCCCAAAAGCGAACCATCCATTTCACCATCATTGACGACGGCGCGGACATCGCGATCCGTTAGGCCATCGAGCGTGACGGTGTCGAGACGGACAGCGGCGGTGCGCACTTCGCCATTGGCGGTATTGGCAGAGCCGAGGTAGGCGAGATCGCTAGGGTCAATGCCGATGCGCATTGCATCTTGCTGGGACAGAACGATCTGGCTTGCACCCGTATCCACGACAAAGCCGACGGGTACGTTGTTTACATCAAGTGTGAGGTAATAGTGACCGTCGTTTGCAAGCGGCAGCACGATAGTTTCGCCACGCGTGAAGGCATGGTTCGGTGGGATAAGTGTGTCTTTGATCGAGCCCCATAGGCCCACGACCGCAATCGCACCCATAAAAATCAACACCCAAATCCCAGCGTATTGCATTGTTTTGCCTATGTTCGTGCGGTTTGACAGCACGTAGGACATGGCAATTACGATGCCGAGGAGGCTGAGATAGATTAGGCGGGCGGTGTCATCACTGTTCATGCGCTAAGACATAGGGCTTATGCGCCGAGACCAAAAGACTGTGAGATCCCATCAAGGATAAATTGGATCGCAAGTGCTGCTAAAAGCATACCCAAAAGGCGGGTCAGGATGTTGATTCCTGTTTTGCCAAGGATGCGGTCCAATGGGATCGCGACCATGAGGGCTGCGAATACGAGGATCAGCACGGCGAGCATGACGCCTGCGATGGCGACAAAATCGAGGGCTGATTTCGCTTGGCCTGCAAAGAGAATGATCGTTGTGATGGCCCCTGGGCCCACGATGAGTGGCAGGGCGAGCGGGAAGACGGATGGGTCGTCGTGGTGCTCGGCTTGGCCTTCGGCTGCGTTGTCTTCGCGGCGGGCTTGGCGTTTTTGGAACAGCATTTCAAGCGCTGTGAGGAATAGCAGGATGCCGCCTGCGATGCGGAAGGCGGGCATTGAAATGCCCACAAAGCCCAAAAGCGCCTCGCCGATGAACAAGAACGCCAGCATCAAACAACCCGCGATGATACATGCCCGCAGCGCGATTGAGCGGCGGTGGGCGGGCGTCATGCCTTGGGTCAGGGCCACGAAAAGCGGCGCCAGACCGGGTGGGTCGATGATAATGAACAGCGTTGTGAAGGCTGCGATCAGGGCTGGGAGTTCGGTCACTTATTCTGCGCTTTTTCAAGTTTTTCGAGCGACTGCATCCACATGGCTTCCGCCCGCTCTAGGCCTGTCATGACCTCAGCGTATTTTTTGTTCCATGTCGCAAGTTCGCCAGCTTTTCCGTCCTCATAAAGTGCGGGATCGGCGAGTTTCTTGGCAAGTTTGTCGCGCATGTCATTGATTTTGTTGACACGTTCTTCGGATTTCTTGGCTTCGGCACGGAGCGCTTGGATTTGCTCGCGCGTGAAGGTCTCTTCTTTTGGTGCCGCGGTTTTCGCTTTGCCTTTGTCCTTGCCCATCGGTTTATCGGGCGTCAGGAGCATATTGCGGTAGGCCTCAAGGTCGTCCTCATATTGGGTGACGTGGCCGTCTTTGACGAGCCAAAGGCGGTCGGCAACCATTGAGAGCAGGTGCATGTCGTGGCTGACGAGAATCACGGCGCCTGTGTAGGCGGTGAGCGCGTCAACGAGCGCTTCGCGGCTTTCGATGTCGAGGTGGTTGGTCGGCTCGTCGAGGATCAAGAGGTGCGGCGCAGGCAGGGTGGCCAGCAAGAGCGACAGACGCGCCTTTTGCCCGCCAGACAGGCGGCCCACTTCGGTATCAGCTTGGTCAGCGCCGAGGCCGAAACCAGCAAGACGGGCACGCAGGCGGGCCTGACCCTCGGACGCGCGCTCGCGCATGAGGTGCTGCAATGGTGTTTCGTCGATGAACAGCTCATCCACTTGGTGCTGGGCGAAAAAGCCGATGCGCAGCTTGTTGGATGTGACCATGCTGCCGTGTGCGATTTGCAAACGATCCGAGAGCATTTTCGACAAGGTCGATTTGCCTTCGCCGTTGCGGCCCAAAAGCGCGATGCGGTCGTCTTGGTCGATGCGCAAGTTCAGGTCGCGCAAGATGATTGTGTCGCCGTAGCCAACAGCCGCGTTTTCCGTGGCGATGATGGGCGGGGACAGTTCTTCAGGTTTTGGGAATGTGAAAACAGTGCGCGCCACATCTTCTGGTGCGCGGATCGTTTCCATCTTTTCCAGCGCTTTGACGCGGGATTGGGCTTGTTTGGCTTTGGAGGCTTTCGCCTTGAAGCGGTCTACGAAGGCTTGCAGGTGTTCGCGCTTGGCGTCCTGCTTTTTCGCAGCAGAGGCGAGCAAGGCACGCTTTTGCGCACGCTGCTTGGCGAACATGTCGTAGGTGCCTGTGTAGTAGATCAGCCCCTTGTCCTCTAAGTGCAGGATGCCGCCCACGGAGCGGTTGAGAAGCTCGCGGTCGTGGCTGACGATCAGCACGGTGTGCGGGTATTTGACGAGGTAGTTCTCAAGCCAAAGCGCGCCTTCAAGGTCGAGATAGTTGGTCGGCTCGTCGAGGAGCAAGAGGTCAGGTTCGGAGAACAGAACCGCGGCCAAAGCCACGCGCATCCGCCAGCCACCAGAGAAGGCAGAGCAGGGTTGCAGTTGCTCTTCGTGGGTGAAGCCGAGACCCTTGAGGATGGACGCGGCACGCGCCTCAGCGGACCACGCGTCGATATCGGACAGGCGGGTTTGCACGTCAGCGATTCGTGTCGGGTCGGTGGCTGTCTCGGCCTCGGCCAAAAGCGCCTCGCGCTCGGTGTCGGCACGCAGCACGGTATTGATCAAGGATACCTCGTTGCCGGGCACCTCTTGGGACACGCCGCCGATTTTCCAGCCCTGCGGCATGTTCACCACGCCCGTGTCGAGAACCATCTCGCCGCGAATGATTTTGAACAGCGTCGTCTTGCCAGAGCCGTTGCGCCCCACAAGGCCGACCTTATGGCCAGTCGGGATGGTGACGGAAGCATGCTCGACCAAGGTGCGGCCAGCGACGGAATATGTGATGTCTGATATTTTAAGCATGAGGGGGCTTTGCCCGATGTAGCGGCCCGCGTCAATCACCGCTTTTCAAGGTGTGGCTTGCGTGTTAGTTCGCGCGCATCAATTCACGGGGATTCATTCCCAGACACTAGCAAAAGAGGCCTAACATGGCAATTCAGCGTACATTCTCTATCATCAAGCCAGACGCAACAAAGCGTAACCTGACAGGCGCAATCGCAGCGAAATTCGAAGCAGCTGGCCTGCGTATCGTCGCATCCAAGCGCATTCAGATGACTTTGGCTCAAGCACAGCAGTTTTACGGCGTTCACGCAGCGCGTCCGTTCTTTGGCGAACTTTGCGAATTCATGATTTCCGAGCCAATCGTTGTTCAGGTTCTTGAAGGCGAAGACGCCATCGCGAAAAACCGCGAAGTTATGGGCGCAACGAACCCAGCAGACGCGGCCGAAGGCACAATCCGTAAAGAATTCGCACTGTCCATCGGTGAGAACTCTGTTCACGGTTCCGACGCGCCAGAAACAGCAGCAGAAGAAATCGCATTCTTCTTCTCCGGTCTTGAACTGGTTGGCTAAATCGGCCCGTTAAGAATTGAAAAGCCGCTGCGCAGAGGATGCGTGGCGGCTTTTTTGTTTGGGTATGGCCTTGAAGTGCCCTACAAACTATAGTTGTTTGTTCCAAACTCTTTACACAAGAAAGTTGAGCGCTTTGGAATTCTTTATCGTCTTACTCATTTTTATTTTCATTGCCTTTTTTATTTTGAAATGGGTGCGTTTTGAAAGCCCGAGCCGAGCCCCCGCGATTCACAACCCTGCGCGACAAAGGTCCGCCCCCTATTCTGCAGAGACTGGGCGCGTTTTCGAACAAGTCGAGACAGTGGTTGGTCGCGCTTATGTCATTGATGGCGATTCAATCGTTATTCAGAAAACGCAGATTAGATTGTTTGGGATAGATGCCCCAGAGCTTAAACATCCCTATGGCAAAAAAGCGAAATGGGCGCTTTTGAATCTGTGTAAGGGGCAGGAGATCCGCGCAAAAATCCTGACGCAAGATGCGCATGGGCGCACGGTGGCGCATTGCTTTTTAGGCGACGGCAGAGATTTGTCGGCCGAAATGGTCAAGCAAGGTTTGTCAATTGATTGGCCGAAGTTTTCGGGAGGTATTTATCGTGAGCTTGAGGTTCCCGATGCGAGGCAGAAAATGTGGCTGGCTGATGCCCGTCAAAAAGGCCGCATGCATGTTTGGGAGAACTTCGAGCAAACGAAGGTTTCAGAAGGCGAGTAGACTAGTTAAGCAGCCCATTGATGTTGGGGCGAACCATCCCAGACGACTTCTGATTAACTTCTCTCGCCACCGACGCTTTCCTCTCCAAATTCCGCTCTAGCGCCGCCACGTTTCGCACATTGGCGTTGTAGGCCACGTCGAAGAGATCGCCTACGATGGGAATTGATCCGACAATGAAGTCGATGCCCGTGTTCATGACCATATAGGCCAGCGCACCACGTGTTGCGCCAAGTTGGCGGGCTTGCCAGATGATCCAGAGCGACGGGAGCAAGGCTGCTGCGTCGCCGACCACGGGGACGAGACCGAGGATGTTGTCGAGGCCCACGGTAATTCTTGTGCCCGGAATGCGGAAAAGCGCATCCATATTGGCCGCCGTTTTGCGCAGGCGGGCCATTTCAAAGGTAATATCTTGCTCTATGTTCATGCTGTTAACATGGGGACCAATCGCGGGCTTGTGAAGAAGGTCTAGCGCCGATTGACGTCGATTACGCCTATTTTGTTGAGAAAAGCCTCTAATTCGGAGCGTTCTGCGTTAAATGAACCTGCCTTGAGCGCGTCGAATTGTTTGCGGAAAGCGGCTTTTTCATCGCCTTTGCAGTCGTTCCAAGGGCGGCCCTGAAGCGCCATGTGCAGCACGTAATACATGATGAAATGGGGGCGGGTGCCTGCCTCAAGGAGTTTGGCATAGGCTCCATCAGCGCCAAGCGCGTGCAACTCTTCGGCCGTATGGATACCAACCGCTTTGAGCGATTTTTCCTGCGCGGGGCCGATATTTCTGATGGTTGTGAGGGCTGTCATACGTGCAGTTTACGTGCGCGCTATAAAAAGGGCCAGAGGGCGCGATGACGATCGGGGAGGATCAATTGTCAGGGCTGCCGTCTGGCCGATTGTCGTGTGTTAGATGCTCGCGTAATCGGTGAAAACCGGCGCGGACACAGGAGGTGTGCCCTTAGTTGCAACAGGCGCTGGCGCGGGTTGCGGTGCTGGTTTTGTCCCGATGGGCTTGGCTTGTGCCATTGCTCTCATCCTTCTTCTGCCTCAGTTTTGCGGGGTTTCCGCGCGCCTCTTGTTGGGCGATAATTAACCTTTGCAGATCAATATGCCGTCCAAGAGGCGGGAATGTGTCGAGAATGTGGCGGTTATTTACCGCTTTGGTGCGCTACGCTTAGGGGCTGCACGGCCTGCTGGCTTGCCACCTGGTGGAACGAAACGCTTGGATGTATCTGAGGCTTTCGGCTTTGGTTTGCCACTAGCCGCACCCGCTGGCTTGCCCTTAAAGCCGCCGTCAGACTTGCCTTTATAGCCTTCGGATTTACCCTTGTAGGCTGGCTTTGCATCGTCAGATTTGCCTTTGTAGCCCTCAGACTTGCCCTTATAGGCTGGCTTTGCGCCGTCGGCTTTGCCTTTGTAGCCTTCAGATTTCCCTTTGTAAGCTGGACGGCTTTCGTCGTCGCGGGCTTTGTAAGGTTTCTTGATCGCAACAACCGCATCGCCGTGATCGCGGCGCTCTGGCTTGGCGAAGTTCGACTTTTTGTGGCGTGGCTTTGCGGCGCGGCGCTCTTCGGCACTCATAGGCTCAATCGCGGCGACGTTCTCTTGTGCCGATGGTGGTGGCGTGGAGGTGTCGCGAGGCTTGTAGGCGCGTTCCTCGCGCGGGGCGCGTGGTTTGTCGTCCCGAGGGGCGCGTGGTTTGTCGTCATAGTCGCGCTTGGTCACACGTGGTCCGCGTTCGCCAAGTTGTGGAGGGCCGTCGAGCGCTGTCAGTTTCGCTTGGTTTTCCAAGGACATGTCTTTGCCCACGGATTTCAAGAAGCCTGCGACTGCTGGCTCGGAGATCTCAACAAAAGTCTCGTTTGGCTGGATACGGATTGCGCCAATCTCGGATTTCGTGATGCCGCCTGCGGTGCAGATCATTGGCAACAACCAACGTGCCTCTGCCTTGACTTCGCGGCCAACATCGATAGAGAACCACTTGGACGGGCCGAATTCCTTGCGCTCTTTTGGCGAGCGGTCAGGGCGGTCGGCGCGTGCGGCACTTTGTGGGCCTTCTTTGTATTCGGACAGATCCTCTGGCGCGGACTGCTTACCTGCATAAAGACGCAAGTAGGCGGCGGCGATGGTTTCTGGTGCGTGAAGCTCCAAGAGCTTGCTTGCAAACAGAACCTCGTCCTCGTTAAATGTCTCGGCCCAGATCGGGTCATCGAGCAGGCGTTCACGGTCGCGGTTTACAACGTCGTCAGCGGAAGGTGGCGTGGCCCAAGTGGCCTCCAACTTGCCCCATGTCAGAAGGTTCTGACCACGGCGCTTCATTTTCGCAGGAACGATCAGCGCAGAGACACCTTTGCGGCCAGCACGGCCAGTACGGCCTGAGCGGTGGAGGAGTGTTTCGGCGTTGGTTGGCAATTCGGCGTGCACAACCAGCTCCAAGTTCGGAAGGTCGATACCGCGCGCGGCAACGTCAGTCGCCACACATACGCGGGCACGACCATCGCGCATGGCTTGCAAGGCGTGGGAGCGTTCTTGCTGGGATAGCTCGCCAGAGAGCGCCACAACTTGGAAGCCACGGTTCGATAGACGGGTCGTCAGACGTGTCACCATGGCGCGTGTATTACAGAACACGATGGCGTTTGGTGCATCGTAGTAACGCAGAGTGTTGATGATCGCGGAATCGATGTCGTGGTTTGCGACGTTCAAAGCGCGGTATTCGATATCGGTGTGCTGGCTCTCTTTAGAGACAGTCTGCACGCGCACGGCGTTCTTTTGGTAGGACTTCGCGAGTTTCGCGATGGCCGCTGGCACTGTGGCCGAGAACATCAATGTACGGCGGGTCTCGGGCGCTTCGCCCAAGATGAATTCGAGGTCTTCGCGGAAGCCCAGATCAAGCATTTCGTCAGCTTCATCCAAGACAATTGCGCGGATTTCGGACATATCCATAGAGCCACGCATGACGTGGTCTTTCAAACGACCCGGAGTGGCCACAACGATATGCGCGCCACGCTCGAGCGTGCGGCGCTCGTCGCGCATGTCCATACCACCAACACAGGAGGCCATAGTGACGCCAGCGCCAGCATAGAGCCACTGAAGCTCGCGCTTCACCTGCAATGCAAGTTCGCGTGTTGGCGCGATGACAAGGGCGAGGGGACGTGCAGCAGGGCCGAACGTGCCATCCTCGGTCAGGATTGTCGGACCAATTGCAAGGCCGAAGCCGACAGTTTTACCCGAACCAGTTTGGGCAGAAACCAACAGGTCTTTGCCTTCAAACTCTGGGTTTGTCACTTCGTCTTGAACAGGAGTAAGGGTTTCGTAACCCTGTTTTGCCAATGCATCGGCAAGGGTTTGAATCATAGGTTTCATAGTTAGCTTTCGGACGGATACTTCAATTGTGCGCCCCAAGTGCATCCGGCAGTTGGGTTCCATAAAGGGCGCTTGCTTGCATCCATCGTCAAGTCTTGGCCCGTGAGGGGCGTCTAGACCCCTATTGTCTGGGTGTCAAACGATCAAACAGGAATGAGCGACATTCCGTACGGTTATGGTTTATTGGTTTGCGGGTTTTGCCGTCATCCAAAGCCAAGGCGTTGGCGTGCTGCGCCATTCCCATAGCGCCAAAAGACGGTCTAGATCGCTCGTTCCATCCATCCATTTGGGAAGGGAAGCTGTATCCAACTCACGGTCAATTTGTTTGATATTATGCGTCTTCTCAAAACGCCTTGTCAGGACGCCGACCATATCACTATCGGCGGTCGGGTGGCATTCTACCAAGATATCAGTCGCAAAAAGCCCCTTTGCGAGATGCGGGTCGAGCAGGTCTTTTTCGCCACCTTCAATATCGCAAATCACAACAGATTTGTGCCTTTGGCAGATGTCAAAATCCGCATGGGTCATGATGCCCCCGATTTCGACGCGATCGGTGACGCCATTGAGTTTTGCAAGATGGGCACATTTTGACCGCGCGTCTTTATTTGCATCACGTGCCCAGATCGTCGCATTGGGGAGGCGGCGCGCCATGCCAATCGCGTAATAGCCCTCTGCGCATCCCACATCGATAATGAGGTCTGGTTTGGCCTCGACGATGTCGTTGATGATCGGGGCGAGAGACGCTTCATACCCGCCCAGAAGGCGTGGGCCGCCGCCGCCTTCAGACGCGGCCACATCGTAGTTCATGCCAGCAAATGGCCCATACTTTATGATGTGCCCTGTTTTTTGCAGGATCGTATTGTGAATCAATTTTGCACGCCATTTTGCCAAAAGGCGCAACGCGTGTTCCAACTGCAATGTTGTCGGTTCCGCTTGAAGGATTTCCAGCAAACTGGCCTGAACATTTTTGTTGAGGGGGCTTGGGGGCTGGCTCATTTTGCGAACCAATCGTCAATCCGCAGCTTTAACGCGTCCCAGATTGCGGGTGCGCCGCGTTTGACTTTGCCTGCGACACGGCTTTCCAACTGGTCCCGCGTCACATTGTAATCAATCCAGCTTGCGCCGCCAGCTTCAAGGTTCGAGATCACGGGCTGCACGCGGTCGATAGACTTTGCGAATATCGCGTCGTCCGTTTCAGAGGCCTCAAACTCCTCCCAAAGGGCGCGCAAAGATGCGCCTTGGTCAGCGGGAAGTAGGCCAAAGATGCGGTCAGCGGCGGCCTGCTCGGCTGCCTCTTGGGCGGCGGTGTCACGGGCTGCGGTGGAATGGATCGGCACGTCACCAGCGTCGATCTCCACGAGATCGTGGATGAGCAGCATCTTGATCACGCGGCTCGCATCAACGGGATTGGTCGCGTGTTCGGCCATGATCAGCGCGTAAAGGGCGATGTGCCAGCTATGCTCGCCCGAGTTTTCATGGCGTGAATTATCGTGCAGGGTCGTGCCACGTTCGACCGATTTTAGCTTATCGGCCTCGATCAGAAAGGCCAATTGCTGATCAATCCGCGACAAGGTTTAAGCTCCGCGTTTGGCCGCAGATGCGGCAAGCAGTTCGCGTGCGCGGGCCTCGGCGCGGCGCACGCGGACTGCTGTCAGGTAGGCTTCTTGAAGTGACTGAGACGATGCGCCCAAGATTTCGCCAATTTGATCGACGATCTTGTCGTCACCGCAAGCCATCGCTTCGGCAAGGGCAAGATCGGCCAGCTCATTGGCGGTATTGAGCGTATAATCAGACATTTAACGTGTGTTCTCTGTCAGGCGACGGCGCACGTAGGATTTCACTGTGCCAATCATTGGGTCCATGTAAGGATCCTCAAAGAAGTGGCCCGCGCCATCCATTTCGTCATGTGTGACGGTGATGCCTTTTTGCTCGTGCAGCTTGTTGACAAGTGTCACGGTGTCCGCAGGAGGGGCCACACGGTCGTTGGAGCCGTTGATGATCAGGCCAGACGCAGGGCAGGGTGCTAGGAAGCTAAAGTCATACATGTTCGCGGGTGGCGAGACAGAGATGAAGCCTGTGATCTCTGGGCGGCGCATCAAAAGCTGCATGCCGATCCATGCGCCAAAGGAGAAGCCCGCGACCCAGCAATGTTTCGCGTTGTTGTTCATCGACTGCAAATAATCGAGTGCGGAAGCTGCATCAGAGAGTTCGCCCACGCCTTGATCGTATTCACCTTGGCTACGGCCAACGCCACGGAAGTTAAAACGCAGCACTGTGAAGCCCATGTTATAAAATGCATAGTGCAAGTTATAGACGACGCGGTTGTTCATCGTGCCGCCGAACTGTGGGTGCGGGTGCAGAACGATGGCGATTGGTGCGTCGCGGTCTTTCTGTGGGTGGTAACGACCTTCGAGGCGGCCTTCTGGACCAGGGAAAATGACTTCGGGCATGAATTAGGCCTTCTTTACGCTATAGGGGCCGTTTGCTATTCTTGACGAAAACGCTCAGGCACTTTAGAAAGATTCTAAACACATGGGGGTGACCCCCATACGCTCGGTTGCCTTGCACCTAATGACGCGAGGCCCAAACGTCAACGAAATTGCGCCTTTGCGCCTATCAGGAGGGCTTTGCGGATGAAACTCAGCACAAAAGGGCGTTATGCGATGGTCGCCCTCGCTGACTTGGCGCTGCAACCCAAGGGCAGTTTGGTGAATTTGACCGAGATTTCAAAGCGTCAGGATATCTCATTGGCCTATCTGGAGCAGTTGTTTGTTAAGCTGCGCCGCGCCGAATTGGTGGATTCTGTACGTGGTCCGGGTGGCGGGTATCGTTTGGCGCGTGCCGCATCTGAAATTCGCGTGTCCGAAATTTTGGGCGCTGTCGATGAAACCGTAAGTGCGATGCACAAGGGGGCAGGTGCCTCTGGTGCGACTTCTGGTAGCCGTGCGCAATCGCTGACCAACCGGCTTTGGGAAGGTTTAAGCGCGAACGTTTACGTGTTCCTGCATCAAACGCGCCTGTCTGACGTGGTGGCCAATGATATGGTGCCGTGCCCTGCGGTCCCTGCGCTATTTGAGGTGATCGACGAAGAATGAGCCGCGTATATCTGGATCATAATGCGACGACCCCTTTGCGGGCCGAGGCGCGGGCAGCGATGATTGCGGCGATGGATGTTGTCGGCAATCCGTCCTCTGTGCATGCCGAGGGGCGTGCCGCCAAGGGGCTTGTCGAGACCGCGCGCGCCCAAGTGGCAGAGGCTGTTGGGGCATCTGGCGCGGATGTTGTGTTCGTGTCTGGTGCGACGGAGGCTGCTGCGCTTTGTTTGGCGGGGCGCGGATTGCAGGCCTCCGGGCTAGAGCACGCTGCGGTTGCCGCTTGGATTGAGGCGTCTTTGCCAGTTTTGGAGGGGCGTGTGGTTGTCGGTGATCCTGCGCGGTCCGTGGTGCAATTGGCCAATTCCGAGACTGGGTTGGTGCAGGATTTGCCAAAAGGTTTGGCCGTCAGCGATTTGACACAAGGGTTTGGAAAAGTGCCGTTCTCTTTCGCGTGGTCCGGCGTGCAGATGGTTTTCCTGTCGGCCCATAAGTTTGGTGGCCCAAAGGGGATCGGCGCGTTGATCTTTCCTGCGGGGACTGATTTGGCAGCACAGATCAAGGGCGGCGGTCAGGAAATGGGCCGCAGGTCTGGTACGGAAAACGTCATGGCGATTGCTGGATTTGGGGCCGCATGTGCGGCTGCCCAACAAGATTTGGCCGATGGACGCTGGGAGCGGGTTGCGCAACTTAGAAATATTCTAGAAAAGGCCATTGAGACTTCGGCAGAAGAAACTATTTTTGTCGGGAAACAATTTACGCGCCTCCCAAACACCAGCTGCTTCATCGCAAAAGGCTGGAAGGGCGAGACCCAAGTGATGGCGCTTGATCTTGCGGGCTTTGCGATTTCGGCGGGCTCTGCGTGTTCAAGCGGCAAGGTCAAGGCCAGCCCCGTGTTGGCGGCTTTGGGATATAGTTACGATGAGGCCCGCTGCGCTGTGCGCGTGTCGCTGGGCATCGAGACGACGATGGATGAGGTTCTGCGTTTTGCGCAGGCATGGACGGAGAAACACGCGCGCGCGAACGCACGTAGTTAAGGAGCGAGACAGATGGCGACATTAGATCAAACAGACGTCAAAGACGGCGTCGATCAGGACACCGTGGATGCGGTGGCAGCCCTTTCTGGCGCGTATAAATATGGCTGGGAAACCGAGATTGAGATGGATTACGCCCCCAAGGGTGTAAACACGGATATCGTAAAGCTGATTTCGTCCAAGAACGAAGAGCCGCTGTGGATGACCGATTGGCGTTTGGATGCCTTTGCGCGTTGGGAAAAGCTGGACGAGCCGACTTGGGCGATGGTCAACTATCCTGACATCGATTTCCAAGACATCTATTATTATGCTCGCCCAAAGAGCATGGCGGTGAAACCAAAGTCGCTTGATGACGTCGATCCAAAGCTGCTCGCGACCTACGCAAAGCTTGGTATCCCTTTGAAAGAGCAGGCTATTCTTGCTGGCGTCGAAGGCGCTGATATGCCGCCTGCTGAGGGCCGCAAGGTCGCTGTTGATGCGGTGTTCGATTCCGTATCCGTTGGCACGACATTCCAAGTCGAGTTGAAAAAGGCTGGCGTGATCTTTTGCTCAATCTCCGAGGCGATCCGCGAATATCCTGATCTGGTGAAGAAGTATCTGGGCACCGTTGTGCCTGCATCCGACAACTTTTACGCGACGCTGAACTCGGCTGTTTTCTCGGATGGCTCGTTTGTTTACATACCACCGGGTGTGCGTTGCCCGATGGAACTGTCCACATATTTCCGCATTAATGCTGAGAATACCGGCCAGTTTGAGCGTACGTTGATTATCGCCGATAAGGGCTCGTACGTGTCCTACCTTGAAGGCTGCACTGCGCCAAAGCGCGATGTGGCACAGCTTCATGCGGCGGTCGTCGAAATCATCGTCGAGGAAGACGCCGAGGTGAAATATTCCACCGTGCAAAACTGGTATCCGGGCGATGAGAACGGCAATGGTGGCATCTATAACTTTGTGACCAAACGGGCCGATTGCCGTGGTGCGCGTGCGAAGGTGAGCTGGACCCAAGTTGAGACGGGCTCTGCGGTGACGTGGAAATACCCGAGCTGCATCCTGCGCGGCGACGATAGCCAAGGCGAGTTCTACTCCATCGCCATTGCCAACAACATGCAGCAGGCAGATACGGGTACCAAGATGATCCACTTGGGCAAGCGTACGAAGTCGCGGATTGTGTCTAAGGGGATTTCCGCAGGCAAGGCGCAGAATACCTACCGTGGTCTGGTGTCGATGCACCCGAAAGCCAAGGAAAGCCGTAACTATACGCAGTGCGACAGCCTTCTGATCGGCTCGAATTGTGGCGCGCATACAGTGCCTTACATCGAGGTAAAGAATAATTCGTCCCGCGTAGAACATGAGGCGACAACATCCAAAGTTGACGACGAACAACTGTTCTATTGCCGCAGCCGCGGTATGAATGAAGAAGAGGCCGTGGCCTTGGTCGTCAACGGGTTCATCAAGGACGTGTTGCAAGAATTGCCGATGGAATTCGCGATGGAAGCACAAGCTCTCGTGGCGATTTCCTTGGAAGGGTCCGTGGGCTAATCGTGTTTCAGCGAATTGATCATATCTGTCGTGGTTCTGCCCGACCTGCGCCTTATTTGGGCCGCAGTGTTTGTCATAAAGTTAATCAGAGGGATTACCTGAGGATTGACGCAAATGGCGATGGCAGACCAACTTACCGACTTCAATTCGCGCGTCGTGCGGATATCGAAGTCTGGCAACACGTCGTACTACGATCCAGAGTTGGGGATGAACATTCCCAAGCGCGTGTCGAAAGAGTTCATCAACCGCAAGAAAACCAAACAGGCTGGCGGATCAAGCATAGTGGTATCGCTGCTTTTGGGCGCGGTTTGCTTAATGCTCAGCTATCTGATCTGTCTCCGTCTCGATCTAATCAATCACGACGCGCCAATGCTGGTTTACGGTATCGCAGGGATTCTTGCGATCGTGTTGGGGGGCATGTTCAGGCTCAAGTCGATGACCGATATGGGCGCGCAATTTGTGGGCGTCGGCGCGATGATGGTCGGAATGCACAATTTGATTTGGGCGTTCCCAGAACCCTTCGCGGTGATCTATTCACCGGAGTTTGTGGACATAATTCAGGCCACAACAACAGCGAACAGCATCGCCTTTATGAGCATGACTTACATGTTCTAAGCGGCCAGTGCGGCCCAACTAATTCAACCTCGTACGCTCTTGGGCGCACGGGGTTTTCCTCGTCTCAAATTCCATTCGTTCCCTCTGTAGGAGAGTAAAAGATGCTAGAAATCAAAGGCTTGATGGCCGACCTTCAAGATGAAGATAAGACTATCCTCAAAGGTGTTGACCTGAATATTGGCGCAGGCGAAGTCCACGCGATTATGGGACCAAACGGTTCCGGCAAATCGACGCTGTCCTACATTCTGTCGGGCAAAGATGGCTATGAAGTCACTGGTGGTTCGGCCACGTTGGACGGTGATGATCTCTTGGACATGGAGCCAGAAGAGCGCGCCGCAGCGGGCCTGTTCCTTGCGTTCCAATACCCTGTCGAGATCCCGGGTGTGGGCAACATGACGTTCTTGCGCACGGCCGTAAACGCGCAGCGCAAAGCACGCGGCGAAGACGAACTCTCTGCTGGTGACTTCCTGAAAATCGTGCGCGCTAAGGCGAAAGATTTGCAGATTGATGCGGATATGCTCAAGCGTCCTGTGAACGTTGGTTTCTCAGGCGGCGAGAAAAAGCGTAATGAAATTCTGCAAATGGCAATGCTAGAGCCGAAGATGTGCATCTTGGACGAGACGGATTCGGGTCTTGATGTCGATGCGATGAAACTGGTCGCCGAAGGCGTGAATGCGCTGCGCTCTGCGGGTCGCTCGTTCCTCGTGATCACCCACTACCAGCGTCTGCTTGACCATATTAAACCAGACGTTGTGCACATTATGGCTGACGGTCGCATCATCAAAACAGGCGGTCCAGAGTTGGCCTTGGAAGTTGAAAACAACGGCTATGCCGACCTGTTGGCAGAGGTGGTGTAATGGCTGTTGCCAAGCTGAAATCGGACGCAACGGAGGCCCGTCTTGCTGGTCTGACTTTGCCTGCGGGGCTGGATACAGCACGTAAGGACGCGTTGTCCCGCCTTATTGCAACGGGCCTGCCACATAAGCGCGACGAGTATTGGAAATACACCGATCCTGCGTCATTGACGCAAGCCGACGCACCTCAGGCGGCATTGTTTCACAACGACGAAGGTCCGATGTTCGACGCGATTGACCGCGTGAAAATCGTTTTTGTCGACGGTGTTTTTGATGCGGATGCCTCTGACGATCTGGCAGCTGATGGCGTGACAATTACGCGGCTGAGTGATGTTGCGGATGCGGACATTCATTGGGCCACCGAGCTATATGGCACGCTGGAAGCACGCGGGCAGACACCTGTTGAACGGCCATTGGCGGCGTTGAACTCTGCCTTTGCCTCCGACGGCGTGCTGATCCATGCAACGGGCAAAGCGTCCAAACCGATCAACTTGATCTACTTGCATGGCGACACGGGCTCTGACGTGATGCTGCATTCGCTTGTGAAAGTGGACGCGGGCGCGGAAGTGACCCTGCTGGAAACAGGCCCTGCCGCGGCGCGGTTTAACTCGGTTCTTGAAGTTGATGTGGCCTCAAAGGGTGCATTTCATCACGTGCGCAGTCAAGGTCGTGATCATGAACGTCGCGCCGTAACCCATTGTTTTGCAAGGATTGAGGACGAGGCTTTGTTCAAGTCCTTTACGCTGACGGTCAACGGAAAATTGACGCGCAACGAATGCATTATTGAGATGCTCGGCGATGATGCGGTGGCCCATGTTGCGGGCGCTTGTGTGGGTGATGGGAACGATTTCCACCACGACGACACCGTGTTTATCACCCATGACGCGCTGAACGGCGAAAGCCGTCAGGTGTTTAAAAAGGTGCTGCGCAATGGCGCTGTTGGCGTGTTCCAAGGCAAGATTTTGGTGAAAGCTGGCGCGCAGAAAACCGACGGCTATCAGATCAGTCAATCGCTTTTACTGGATGAAGACAGCCAGTTCTTGGCCAAGCCAGAGCTTGAGATTTACGCCGATGATGTGGCTTGTTCACACGGATCGACTTCTGGCGCGATTGACGAGGATGCGTTGTTCTATCTGCAATCGCGTGGCGTTCCACGTCAGGCGGCGACGGATTTGCTCACATTGGCATTTCTGGCCGAAAGCCTTGAGGAAATCGCGGATGAGGCCTTGGCCGATGATCTGCGCGAACGCCTCGAAGGCTGGATGGCACGGCGCGGCTGATGGCTGTTTCCTCCGATATGATGCGCACATGGCGCAAGCCGCGTGAGGTTATGCGCAAGTTGCTTGCACGTGGGCAGCGTGAAGACTTAGCGCTGGCCTTCCTCATGTCGGCCTGCGTCATTATCTTCGTGGCCCAATGGCCGCGTTTGTCGCGGATTGCGGCGGGGTTTGATTTGCCTTCAGGGTCAGTGGTGCCAGAGCTGTCGCAATTGGTGGCCTATGAATTCCTTGGCTGGCTCTTAGTTTGGCCGCTTATGTTCTATGTCATCGGTGGGATTTCCCATGCGATCGCAAAGCTTTTCGGCGGGCAGGGCACGTGGTATTCTGCGCGCCTCGCGCTGTTCTGGTCGCTATTGGCGACGACACCAGCGGCACTGCTTTACGGTTTGATGGCTGGGTTCTTGGGGCCGATAGCTGCTGGCACACATTTGGTTGGCTTTTTCTGGCTGGCCGCATTCGCGGTGATTTGGCTGCAAACACTGCGCGAAGCGGAAAGAAATTCTGATGTATGATATCAACGCCATTCGCGCCGATTTTCCGATCTTGTCGCGCCAGATCAATGGCAAGCCTTTGGTCTACCTCGATAACGGTGCATCCGCTCAAAAGCCGCAGGTCGTCATTGACGCGATCAACACGGCTTACGCGCATGAATACGCCAATGTTCACCGTGGGTTACATACGCTATCCACAATTGCGACCGAGAAGTATGAGGGCGTGCGCGCCACGATTGCACGCTTCCTCAATGCACCGTCCGAGGATGACATTATCTTCAACTCGGGCACGACAGAGGCCATCAATATGGTGTCCTACGCTTGGGCAGCACCACGGTTGCTGGCGGGCGACGAGATCGTTTTGTCGATCATGGAGCATCACGCCAATATCGTCCCATGGCATTTCCTGCGCGAACGTCAGGGCGTGGTGATCAAATGGGTTGATGTGGACGCGAATGGCGATCTTGATCCCGAAGCAGTGATTGCCGCGATTGGACCTAAGACGAAATTGGTTGCAGTGACGCAAATGTCCAACGTGCTTGGCACAGTTGTAGACGTGAAAACGATCTGCGCGGGTGCCCATGCAAAGGGCGTGCCTGTGCTGGTTGATGGATCGCAAGGGGCCGTGCATATGCCTGTGGATGTGCAGGACATCGACGCGGATTTCTATGCGATTACAGGGCATAAGCTTTACGGACCTACAGGATCAGGCGCGATTTACGTCAAACCTGAGCGTATGGCCGAGATGCGCCCGTTTATGGGCGGCGGCGATATGATCCGCGAAGTGTCGCGCGATGCAGTGACCTATAATTCCGCGCCGATGAAGTTTGAGGCGGGCACACCAGGCATCGTGCAGACGATCGGGCTTGGCGTGGCGCTCAACTATATGATGGGCGTCGGCATGGAGGCGATTGCGGCCCATGAGAAAGAGCTTGGCGCTTATGCGCGGACCAAACTCGACGGGCTGAACTGGCTGAATATCCAAGGGCAGTCGGCGACCAAGGGCGCAATCTTTAGTTTCACCATGGCGGGCGCGGCCCATGCGCATGATATCTCAACGGTGCTGGATAAAAAGGGCGTGGCTGTGCGGGCAGGGACCCATTGCGCAATGCCTTTGATGGAACACATGGGCGTCGGCGCCACCTGCCGCGCGTCATTCGCGATGTATAACACCCACGCGGAGGTCGACGCGTTGGTCGATGCGCTTGAGTTGTGCCACGATCTGTTTGGCTAAAGCTTTTCGACGTTGCGACCAGCGCCGCGCATGGTTATAGAAACCCTCAGACGCACCCATAGCTCAGCTGGATAGAGCGCTGCCCTCCGAAGGCAGAGGTCACTGGTTCGAATCCAGTTGGGTGCACCATATCTCACATTTCGCTCTTTCGGTTGTTTCGTTGACTGCCAACTCGTGCGGTCTCTGCAATTTTGGTGGTTGCTTTATGCAAAAAAACCTTGGCGGGACACCAAGGTTTTTTTAATGAAAATTCTGTGAGTGGAGGGGGTTAGCCGCCCCAAACGCGAACAGGTCCGCAATCCATGTGCACAAAGTTGGAACCAGAGTAACGGCCAACACCACCAGCGGCACAAGACTGTGCGGCGCGGGTCATTTGTGCTGTTGTGCGGCCCTGCAAACGCAAATCGGCAGCTTGGCCGCGCATGTGCAAGGAATTGCGCGCAACACCAGAAGACTGGCTGCGCAGCATTGCATTGGTTTTTGGCGAACGGTAACCGGACAGGAGCATATACGGCTCGTTGACGTCCATCAGGTTGTGAGCTGCGGCCATAATATCAATGGTGCGGGTGTCCATTTGAACAGCATCGCCAGTGCGCCAGTCGCGCATAAAGAGGTTAATCTCACGAATAGCCTCCCCGATATACTGACCTTCGATCCAGTAGATCGTATCAAGGCGTTCGCCGGTCCGACCCGAGAACATCGAAATGCGGCGCACATCGCCACCACCGCGCAGGAACCCTGCGGCATTGGAATAAGATGGCGCTGCTGTCACAACTGTCGCTGCGAAGGCACCAAGAAGACCACGGCGGGTTAGGCCCGTTGATTTAATATTCGTCATGTTTTTGCGCCTGTCCCGTCGCTCAATGTCGGTCTGCCGATAAGCAGAGTTTGCAATCTTGTCCCCAGATGCACGCTCTCTATGCCATATTTCGATTCGTGGACCAAGCCCTCATTCGGGATCAACGGTTAAGCAAGGGGCAAGTAGGCGATTTTTTGCGCAACTTTTCATGTAATTTTGTGGTGTTGCATGGTTGCGCTTGCGAATAGGCAACAACTTTGCGGCTTTGCTGTCATTTGTGACATTGTGAATGGACAAGGTAGGCCGCAGTTTCCGATAGTACGATAACCCGCGGAATCTGCACTAATTTCGCGCTAAATTTGTTCTGTTGGGGGACCCATGTTCTTATCTTTGAATTCGCAGTTACTGCGCCTAATGATGGCCGCAGCATTGTTTTTTACTATTTCCGCGCCGCTTGCACAGGCTCAAACCACAGCATTCCGTCAAGCTGTCGCAGAGGCCGCGTCTCGTGACGAAGAGCTTGCGACGTTTTACCGTGAACGCGAATTCCAAGGTATTTGGAGTGACCAACGTGATGCAGGACGACGCAACGCGCTGATGGCGGCTTTCGCTGACGCAGCCCAGCACGGCCTCCCAGCCGCACGTTATGATGCAAATGCACTGATGGCGAAAATGCGCGCGGCGACAACACCCGCGCAACAAGGTGCGATGGAAGTCGAGTTGAGCCGCTTGTTCATGCAATATGCGCGCGACATTCAGACGGGTATTTTGACGCCAAGCTCTGTTGTTGCCGAGATCAAGCGCGAAGTGCCTTATCGTTCCCGCCTTGGGACATTGCGTGCTTTTGCGCAGTCCAACCCCGCGTCATTCTTGCGTTCACTTCCTCCCAGCTCTCCTGAATATACCCGTCTGATGCGTGAGAAGCTGCGTCTTGAAGTGATGCTTGGCGCAGGTGGCTGGGGGCCGACTGTTCCTGCTGGCAAATTGGAGCTTGGCTCTTCTGGGGCGCGTGTTGTTGCTCTTCGTAACCGTTTGATTGCGATGGGTTTCCTAGAGCGCACAGCAACCGAAACATTCGACGCATCCATTCAGACAGCCGTTCAGCGGTTCCAGCAAGCCCATGGCTTGTCTGCCGATGGCAGCGTGGGTGGCGAAACATTGAGCCAAATCAACGTGCAGATGGCGTCCCGATTGCAGTCGGTCATCGTCGCCATGGAACGTGAGCGCTGGCTCAACCGCCCGCGTGGCGCCCGTCATATCTGGGTGAACCTGACAGACTTTTCGGCGTCTATTGTTGATAATGATCGTGTGACGTTCTCAACGCGTTCCGTGATTGGGGCCGGTGCCGAAGATCGCCAAAGCCCAGAGTTTTCAGACGTGATGGAATTCATGGTTATCAACCCAAGTTGGTACGTGCCGCGTTCAATCGTCACGAAAGAGTATCTGCCGATGTTGCAGGCCAACCGGAATGCGGTCCGCCAGCTTGATATCACAGACAGCAGTGGCCGCGTCGTAGACCGTTCGTCTGTTAACTTCAGTAGCTTCAACGAAAAGACATTCCCTTATTCGATGCGCCAAGGCCCATCTGAGGGTAATGCGCTGGGTCTTGTGAAGTTCATTTTCCCGAACAAATACAACATCTACCTGCACGATACCCCGTCCAAGAGCCTCTTTGGTCGCGAAGTTCGCGCATTTAGCCACGGCTGTATCCGTCTCGCAGATCCGTTTGATTTTGCTTATGCGTTGCTTGCAAAACAGACATCTGACCCAGAAGGCTTTTTTAAGTCTCGCTTGAGTACTGGCAAAGAGGCCCGCGTGAACCTAGATGCCCCTGTTCCGGTCCACATCGTTTACCGCACAGCATTCACAAACGTTACAGGCAGCCTGCAATTCCGCCGCGACATTTATGGGCGTGACGCAAAGATCTGGAACGCTTTGGCACGCCAAGGGGTAGCAGTGCGCGCCGTTCAAGGGTAAGTCTGTCCCCGTAATTATGGGGTCAGATCACATGGCACAATCTGTTCAAGATATCGCAGCGGCGCTGGGAGCAAAGGCCTTTGGCGCCGTTGATCTTTTGGTGTCAGGCTTGTCTGAACCTGCGCACGCAGGACCCGATGATCTGGCGCTGGCGATGTCGCCTGCCTATGGTGAGGCGTTACAGCTGGGCAAAGCTCGCGCAGCTGTGGTTTGGGCGGGGGCTGACTGGGAGGCCCTTGGGCTTGAGGCAGCGATCGAGGCACCGCGTGCGCGGCTTGCGATGGCGGGTCTGACGCAGATGATGGACCAGCGACCAAATAGCACTGGCATCAGCCCCCATGCGATCATTGATCCGACGGCAACGATTGGGACCGATGTTTCCATTGGTCATTTCTCGGTGGTCGGCGCAGGTGCGATTATCGGCAAGGGTGCGCAAATCGCGGAGCATGTTACCATCGCAAAAGGCGTCATCATTGGTGACAATACACAAATCGCTGCCGGCGTGCGCCTTCAAGGTCGGGTGCGTCTTGGCGCAGGCTGCCTGATCCAGCCAAATGTTGTGATTGGGGGCGACGGATTCTCCTTTGTGACCTCTGCCCCTTCGAACGTTGAAATCGGGCGCAAGACTTTGGGGAAAACCCCATTCGAGCCGCCAAATGACCCCGTCCAGCACCGTATTCATTCGCTTGGTGGCGTAGAAATCGGCGACGATGTCGAAATTGGCGCGGGTAGCACCGTAGACGCAGGCACCATTCGTGCGACAAAGATCGGCACTGGCACCAAGATCGATAACCTCGTGCAAGTCGGGCATAATGTTATCGTCGGTATGCATTGTCTGCTTTGTGCGCAAACGGCTGTGGCTGGCTCTGCGGTGATCGGGGATCGCTGCGTTTTGGGGGGTAAGTCGGGCATTGCTGACAACCTCAAGATCGGTGCGGATAGCGTGATTGGCGGGGCAGCGATTGTCCTGTCTGACGTGCCAGCGGGCAGCTTTATGATGGGATACCCTGCGCAACCAATGATGACCTACCGCGCCCGCGAACGCAGCCTGCGCCAAGCGATTTTGCGTCATAAGCCTGTTTCAAACACGAGCCAAAATGACTAAGTTAACGCAAGGAGGACCAAGATGAGCACACAAGACCAGATTATCGCGATCCTCGCGGATCAAGCGCTTTTGCAGCCGTCCGATGTCGCTTTGGACAATTCGCTCGAAGATCTTGGCATCGACAGCATGGCGCTGGTCGAGAGCATCTTTGCGATCGAGGAAGCCTTTGATATTTCTATTCCTTTTAACGCCAATGACCCGCAGAACGGTGATTTTGACATCTCGACAGTGGCGGCAATCATCGCGGCTGTGGACAAGCTGAAAGCGGAGCAAGCCTAGGTGAGCCGCCGCGTCGTCATCACAGGGGCAGGGACGATCAATGCCTTGGGCCATGATGTGGCCAGTACGATGGCGGCCATGAAAGAAGGGCGCTGTGGCATCGGCCCGCTTGATATCCGCGACGTGGACAGGCTCTCGATCCAGATCGGCGCACAGGTCAAAGGTTACGACGAACAATCCCATTTCAACCGCCAACAAATCGCGCTTTATGACCGCTTTACCCAGTTTACGCTTTTGGCTGCGCGTGAGGCATTAGCCCAATCTGGCCTGACTTTTAACGGCGCTTTGGCTGATCAATCGGGTGTGATCCTTGGCACCTCTGGCGGCGGGCTGACGACCCAGGACGAGAATTACCGCTCCGTCTATGAAGAGGGCAAAAATCGCGTGCATCCGTTCATTGTGCCAAAGCTGATGAACAACGCAGCTGTGTCTCAGGTGTCGATGGAATGGAACTTGCGCGGCCCGTCGTTCACCGTGTCGACGGCTTGCGCCTCATCCAATCACGCGATGGGGCAGGCGTTTAATATGGTCCGCTCTGGCATGGCCACGGTCATGGTGACGGGCGGATCAGAAAGCATGTTGTGCTTTGGCGGGATCAAGGCGTGGGAAGGTCTGCGGGTCATGTCCAAAGATGCCTGCCGCCCGTTCTCGGCCACGCGCAACGGGATGGTGCAAGGCGAGGGCGCTGGGGTTTTCGTCTTTGAGGATTACGAGCATGCGGTGAAACGCGGCGCGGATATTTTGTGCGAAGTTGCGGGCTTTGCGATGTCGTCTGACGCCTCTGATATCGTGATGCCGTCCAAGCAAGGTGCGGCGCGCGCGATTGCGGGGGCTCTGCGCGATGCCAAGATTGATCGGTCTGAGGTCGGCTATATCAATGCGCATGGCACAGGCACGGCGGCCAATGACAAAACAGAATGTGCGGCGGTCGCTGATGTTTTTGGCCCTCATGCCGATAAGCTGATGATCTCATCCACCAAATCCATGCACGGCCATTTGATCGGCGGGACAGGGGCTGTAGAGCTATTGGCCTGCATCATGGCGCTCCGCGACGGGGTGATTGCGCCGACGATTGGCTATGAAGAACCCGATCCCGAATGCGCACTTGATGTGGTGCCAAACGAGGCCCGCGATGCGGATGTCGATGTGGTCCTGTCGAATGCTTTCGCATTTGGTGGGCTTAATGCGGTGATCGCACTACGCAAATAGAAACTGCGCTAATTAAAAACTGCGCTAATTAAAAAGGCCCCGACATTTCTGTCAGGGCCCATTATTAAACGCAAACGAGAAGCGCTTATTTGCTTGCAGCCTCGTAGCCCGCTGTAAAGCCGGCCAGTGAAATCTTCAGCACAACTTCTTCTGTTGGCGCGGCTGCAGGAACCATCCGGACGGAGGCTGCATTGCCACGTTTGAACTGGTTCACTTCGTCTTGTGTGAAACCAACACGTGCGACGCAGCCTGCACGGTTACAGAATGTGAACGGGTAACGGCGGGTTGATGCGCCATCGACAGAGATTTGCAGTTGCTCGGTCAGAAGTGTTTCGAGAGGCACAACGATTGTTGCACCAGCAGCCGCTTTGCTGCCTTCTGGAAGCGCGAACATGCTTATCTCAGCGACGGAATTTCCTTCCGTGTCTTGCAGCAATTGGTAAAGCTGGCAAGGATCGGCTTCACCCGGTGCGGCGCGCAAGCAACGTACCGACCAATCACCCTGTGTTTCGCGAATATAAGGTGTGCCAACTGCATTTTCATCAGCAGCAGCGGGAGCAGCAGCAACTTCGCTACCCATGCTCAGGTCAGCGGGGGCTTCAGCCGCGGCAGCATCTGCTGCTGGCACCTCTACCGCAGGGGCGTCCGCAACGGGTGTTTCCGTCGCGGCTGCGTCAGCAGCGGGCGCTTCGGTCGTTGTGGCTTCTTGTGCAGAAAGGTTTGTCGCAACAGCAAAAATCGCCGCAACTAAAAGTGGTTTCATGGAGTTCAACATAAGGAATTTCCCAAATTTTCGGTTAACGCGATTTAGCATGACCAGAGCAAAGTGTCAGGAGAAAAAAGGTGAGGTTCGGCAAGCTTTCGCCAAATATAGAAAAAGGGCCCCGCAGGACCCTTTTTCGTCTTCTCCCTGTCGGACTTGGCCGACTATTTGGACAGATTTTACGCAATGGCCAACTCAGCGTCAACAACAAATCAAAGAAATCAGAGGACTAACGCGGAATAAAAAAGCCGCGCGCTCGAAGGCACGGCAAGTCTGACAGGGAGGAAACGATCAAACAGCGGGGACATGGTGCCGCCTGATCGTGCGATTAGACTGGCATGCATTGATTAAGAATGTATTTTAACACCGATAGTTGTTTTACGACAAAAGGGGCCTAACACATGGCAGATGACATCTTTATTGGCGGCGGTGGCGACGCATATAGCGCACCGCAGGTCCTGTTGCTGGACAAATCGAACCGCCATGGATTGGTCGCAGGCGCCACAGGTACGGGTAAAACGGTCACTCTTCAAATCATGGCCGAGGGTTTCTCGAACGCGGGCGTGCCTGTGTTTTTGTCCGATGTGAAAGGTGACCTTTCGGGCCTTGCGGTCGCAGGCTCCGAGACCTTTAAATTACACGACGCCTTTATGAAGCGTTGCGCCACCATTGGTCTTGATCTGAAATATGACAGCTTTCCCGTCACGTTCTGGGATCTGTTTGGCCAGCAAGGCCACCCGATCCGCGCCACCGTTGCCGAGATGGGGCCGCTTTTGCTGTCGCGCATGATGGAACTGACCGACGTGCAGGAAGGCGTTTTGAACGTTGCCTTCCGTGTGTCCGATGAAGAAGGGTTGCCTCTTCTTGATCTTAAAGACCTGAAAGCCTTGCTTGTTTGGGTCGGTCAAAACGCAACCGAGCTTTCGTTGCGCTACGGCAATGTCGCGGCCTCTTCGGTTGGGGCGATCCAGCGTCAGTTGTTGGTGCTTGAAAACCAAGGCGGGTCTGCATTGTTTGGCGAACCTGCCTTGCAGCTTTCTGATCTGATGCGTGTAAGTGCGGACGGGAAGGGCGAAATCAACATTCTTGCCGCCGATCAACTTATGGGTAGCCCGCGCCTCTATGCGACGTTCCTGCTTTGGCTGTTGTCAGAGCTGTTTGAGGAACTGCCAGAGGTCGGTAACCCAGACAAACCAAAGCTCGTGTTCTTCTTTGACGAAGCGCATTTGCTGTTTGATGGTGCCCCAAAGGCGCTTGTAGATAAGGTCGAACAGGTTGCCCGTCTGATCCGTTCCAAAGGCGTTGGCGTCTATTTCGTCACGCAAAATCCAGCCGATATTCCTGACGATGTCTTGGGGCAATTGGGCAACCGCGTGCAGCACGCCTTGCGGGCGTTCACGGCCAAAGACCGCAAAGAACTCAAAATGGCGGCTGAAACCTACCGTGACAATCCTGCGTTTGACACGGCAGAAGCAATCCAGCAGGTCGGGACAGGTGAGGCGGTGACGTCGTTCCTTGATGCTAAGGGGATTCCGGAGGTCGTGCAGCGGACATTGATTCGTCCACCGTCGTCGCAGCTTGGCCCAATCGATCAACCGACCCGCGACGCGCTGATGGCAGCCTCGGACATGGCTGGCAAATATGATCAGACCCTCGACCGCGAGAGCGCGTTTGAGATGCTGACAAAACGGGCCGATGCCGCGGCAAAAGAAGCGGAAGACGCCGAAGAAAAAGAAGCCGCCTTAGAGGAGCAAGAACGCGAATTCAAGCAAGCGCGCCGTTATGATGGTGGGGAAACAACATCACGCAGCACGTCAAAGCGTAGCCGTTCACGCTCCGCTGATACTGGCTTTGGCGGGGCTTTGGCCGCAGTCGTCATCAAAGAACTCAAGGGAACCACAGGACGCCGCATTGTGCGCGGCATCCTGGGTGGCCTGTTTAAGGGTCGCTAAGGTTCAGAGAGGGCGAACTTTCAGGGTCGCGATCCGGTTTTCGTCCTTCTCGACCACTTCAAAACGGAACCCGTGGAAGCTAAACACTTGGCCTTCCACGGGGATCATTTGTGCTTCGTGAATAACCAGACCAGCAATTGTATTGGCCTCATCGTCAGGCAGGTTCCAATCGTGGGCCCTGTTGAGATCGCGGATCGTCATCCCGCCCTCAACAAGGAATGCCCCATCGGTTGTTTCCTCAAATTGCGTTGTCTCGTCTTGATCGAATTCATCGGCAATTTCGCCAACGATTTCTTCGAGAATATCCTCAAGCGTGATCAGCCCCTCAAGGCCACCATATTCATCAACCACAAGCGCAAAGTGGGTCTTGCGGCGCAGGAATTCGCGCATTTGATCACCCAAAGTCGTCGTTTCGGGGATGAAATACGCGTCCATCGCGACCGATAGAATATCAAAATTCGCAAGCGTTTTTTGGTCAACTTTGCCGCCGATCAGCAGCTTATGCATCGCGCGCAAAAGGTCTTTGGCGTGGATCACACCCACGATGTTTTCGGAGTCGTCTTTGTAAAGCGGGATGCGTGAATACTGGCTTTGCAGACATTGCGCGAGGATGTCTTGCGGCGGCTGATCGATGTTAATCATCTCGATCCCAGAACGGTGAAGCATGATCTCTTCAACCATGCGCTCATTCAAATCAAGCGCGCCCAAAATCCGGTCACGGTCTTCTTTCTCGACCACACCTTCCGAATGGCCAAGATGCAGCGCACCCGCGATCTCTTCACGCACGGCCAGAATATGGCTGTCCGGATCGGTGCGTACACCAAACAGGAAAAGCACACCACGCACCAGAACACGCACTGCAGAGACGATAGGCGAGAAGACCAGTACGATAAACTGAATGGGGCGTGCAACGCTCGACGCCACTTTTTCAGGGTTGGTAATTGAATAGGTCTTAGGAAGGACTTCTGCGAAAATCAGCACCAAGAGCGTCATGATCAACGTGGCAAAGGCCACGCCGTTCTGGCCGAAAATCTTGGTCAAAAGGGCAGTGGCAAGTGATGTCGCCAGAATGTTCACAACGTTATTGCCGAGCAGAACAGAGCCGATCAGTCGCTCATTGTCTTCGGTCACTTCCAGCGCCTGCTGTGCGCCGCGCGATCCTTTGTCAGCCGCCGTGCGCAATTTGCCCCGCGATGCCGCAGTCAGCGCAGTTTCAGAACCAGAAAAGAACCCTGACAATACAAGCAGCACAAATATCGCGCCTGCGGTCATCCAAAAGGCTCCGTCGAACAGTGTCGTGTCCATAATCTTCTTTCAAGTTGGTTTAGGTTGTTATGGGGTCTAGGGCGCGGCCATTCAAGATGTCGCTAGCCCTTTGATTTGCTCTCTTTGCGCGACATCGGATGATGATCCATCACAAGGGCCGTTAAACGCTCATCAAGCACATGGGTGTAGATTTCCGTTGTGGCCACATCTGCGTGGCCCAACATCGTCTGGATCGAGCGCAAATCAGCACCACCCGCCAGCAGATGCGTCGCAAAAGCGTGGCGAATTGTATGTGGTGTGACCTTGGCAGGTGAAACGCCACCCGCGACAGCGAATTCCTTGATCATGCCAAAGAAACGGTGACGTGTAAGATGTCCAGCAACACCGCGCGACGGGAACAGAAACTTTGAGGACGCGGCCCCCTTCTTTTGGGCCAACTCATCTTGCTTGTCGCGCATTTTTAGCCACGCAGCCATCGCGTCGCGGGCGGGGGGTGAGAGCGGCACCATGCGTTCTTTGCCACCCTTGCCGCGCACCAAAAGCATGGCAGGATCACCGCGTGCGGCACTGACAGGCAGGCTGACCAATTCAGTAACACGCATGCCTGTCGCATAAAGAAGCTCCATCAAACAGGTATTGCGCGACGCTTCCTTGCTACCGCGTGCAGCATCCAGTAACCGTTCGATTTCGGTAATATCGAGCGTCTTGGGCAGCGCCTTAGATCGACCCGGCCCTTTGATGCGGATCGCGGGATTGTCCTCGCGCCATCCTTCTTCAAATGCAAAGCGGTAGATCTGTTTGATCGCAGACAACCTGCGCGCACGGGTCGATTTCGCAAGCCCGAGCGCGTCGCAATCGATCAGATAACTTTCGACATGGTCTTGGGTTGCCGTCATAAAGTGCAGCTTCTTGGGCGCAAGCCAACCCGCAAAGTCGGTCAAATCACGCGCATAGGCGAGTTGCGTATTGGTCGCGGCGTCTAGCTGGGCGGCTTGAGCTTCGATGAAGCTCTGAATCCAATGGGCCATTGGTTGTGCTGCTGCACTCATACGTCGCGCTCTAATATAAGCAACTGCAATGCGGCACGTCGTGCGACGTCTTCCAGTCCAATTGATCGCAAGAACGCAAGCGCATCGGTGATCGCAGAGGTATCACCCGCAATGCCTGCATTAAACGTGTGAATCGCTTCCAAAATCGCCTCGCCAAGCTGACCATTCAGGGCCAGGGCCTGCAATTCAGCGGAAGGCTCCACACCGTCAAACGCGGCCTGAACTGCGGTTTGGATCGGATCAACTGCGCCCGCAGGCACACCTTCGGCCAGCAAAGTCAGAAACGCCCCGTCGTCGCGCGTTTGGGCTGCACTTTCATAGTCTTGCGACAACAGTGACAGCGTAAAGGCAATCTCTGCGGCGTTTCCTGTTAACGGCAGCGCCGTCAGTTTTTGCGCGTAGAGCATCGCAAAAGGAACTTCGAGTTTTACATCTTTCATCGCATCCCAAGCGATATCGAGCCGTTGTGCGACGTCAACAGGATCAGCTGCGGCAATTGCTGCATCCAATTTCTGTATGGCTTTGACCCGCTCCCAAACCCCACCAGAAGCGGCAGGCGTGCGGGCCATGTAGTGACCAAGCAAAACGTTCTCGGATATCGCCCCGATACGCGCCAGTCGCTCTGCGGCTTCCAGCTGGCTTTTCCAGCCGGTTGTATTGCGCAGGTCTGAATGGGCAAACGCATTGGGTAATCGCGCGGTCGGCAAGGCTTCGCCAATCGCTTCGCGCATACGGAACACCAGTGGGCTCAGGCGCGTTGGTGTCGGAAGGACCGGTTCGCCCTCATAAAGGTCAGGGTCGAGGAACCGCGACAAGAGGGCTTCTTCTTCGGGGGTGACGTCACCCAAAACACGATGCGTATTCAGCGTAAGTGCCGCCGCGGACCAGTCGCCATTGCGGGCAGTGCAGAAAATCCGCGCTGAGACCGTTGGTGCGACATTGGGGATGTCGCCCATCTGGGTGCAGGCCTTGTTTTCATTTCCCGTCAGGAGGGCCACGTCAAACCAGCGGCGGAACAAATTCGGGGACGATGTATCAACCTGTTCCAAAAGTTCCAGTGCAGGGTCAAGTGCGCCAAGATCCAACAGCTTGTCAACGCGTGCCAAGAATAAATCACCGTCGGCATTGGCACCAATGGGCGGGTCAGCTTCGGCCAGCAAAAGGGTCATCATCAAATCATGGAGGGCGGGCAGGGTATCGACCCGCTCTGACTGCATCAATGATACCAGCGTCGCACTCTCGCTTTTTGCCCAAAGGCTACGGGGAAGTCCCGTGACGGCGCTGGACAAAAGACCAACAGGATCGGGCGAAGGGCCATCAAGCGAGGTCACCGTGACCTGAGGCACGTTTGCACCGGTGGCGACTGGCGGCTCGTCTACTTTTGGTTTTGCAGCTGGTGCAGGTGCTACTAAGGGAGCCTCGACGCTTTGAGACAGCCAATCAATGGCAGAAAGCGGTTTGGCTTGTTGTGCCGCGAGTGCGTGTCCCGATAGGCATAAAAGCAGAACCGGTCCGAAATAGCGCATTAATTCAGGTCCAACGTGATTGGCAAGGAGACAGGCGCCGTAGGCGAGGCAAAATCCGCTGGAAAAAACAACGGGCCAACATAGGCATAGATCACCAATGCGATTCCGCTCAGTATGATCAGTAAGAGTAGAAATTTGACGAGTCGCCATAACATGTGAAAATAGCCCCAATATTGCCTGCAGCACGGTCTAAATGCCGGTTGTTCTGTTCTTTATATATGGCCTTTTGTGCAAGATCACGCCATTCAGTTGAACATATTTCGATTAAGCGGCAGATAGCCGATCAGATGACCAAAGTAGAGGGCCAAGTTCGGATGGCAACCGCCTCATCACAACCAGTTTTACTGCGCACTGTCGTTCTTGTGGGTATGATGGGGTCGGGTAAGACAGCAATCGGGCGGTCGTTGGCCACGGCCTTGGATGTTGCGTTTCTAGATAGCGATGCCGCGATTGAGGAGGCTGCGTCGGTGTCGATTGCTGAAATCTTTGAACGTGATGGCGAGGCGTTTTTCCGTGCCCGCGAAGCCGAAGTGATTGACCGCTTGCTTTCTGGTCCGCCTGCTATTCTCTCAACGGGCGGCGGTGCGTTCTTGGCGCCAGCCACGCGTGAACTGATTGCAAAGAAAGGTGTCGCTGTTTGGTTGGACGCCGATCTAATGACGTTGTGGGAACGCGTCCGCCACAAAAACACCCGCCCATTGCTGCGCACGGCCAATCCACTGGCAACCCTGACTGAATTGATGAACGTGCGCGTCCCGATTTACGCACAAGCCGGTGTGCACGTGCCCGTATTGCCAACATCAAGCATTGAGGAAACGACGCAAAGCGTGCTCGAAACCCTCGAAAAAGACCCCTCAATTCTGGAGCCTGCCCTATGACATCGCCCGCTGCCACCGTTCACGTTGATCTGCCTGGGCGCGCCTATGACATCCACATTGGCCCTGATCTGCTCGCCCAAGCGGGCGCATACATCGCACCTTTGGGCGGACGAAAGCATGTGGCGATTGTGACCGATAAGACCGTCGCAGGGCTGCATCTGAAGACATTACAAGATGGATTGGCGCAAGCGGGATTGACTTCAGAGGCGCTTGCCTTGCCCGCAGGTGAGGCGACAAAGGGCTGGCCGCAGTTGCAATGCACCTGCGAATGGTTGCTGGATCAAAAGGTCGAGCGCGGAGATGTCGTCATCGCTTTTGGTGGGGGTGTTATCGGTGATCTGGTCGGGTTTGCCGCTGCGATCTTGCGCCGTGGTGTGCGGTTTGTGCAAATACCTACGACGCTTTTGGCGCAGGTTGATAGCTCGGTTGGGGGGAAAACGGGAATCAACGCGCGGCATGGTAAAAACCTGATCGGGGCGTTTCATCAGCCGTCACTGGTGCTGGCCGATACGGCTTTGCTCGGCACGCTCCAGCCACGTGATTTTCTGGCGGGCTACGGCGAAGTGGTCAAATACGGGCTGCTGGGTGATTCTGCGTTTTTCGATTGGTTGGAGAAACTTGGTCCAGCGATGGCGGCAGGTGATATGGATGCACGGGTGCAGGCGGTGACCCGCTCGGTGCAGATGAAAGCCGACATCGTGCAGCGCGATGAGACCGAGCAGGGTGACCGCGCTTTGCTTAATCTAGGCCATACATTCTGTCACGCCTTGGAAGCAGCGACGGGGTATTCTGACCGATTGCTGCACGGCGAAGGTGTGGCGATTGGGTGCGGGATGGCGTTTGAACTTTCGGCGCGAATGGGGCTGTGTTCCCAAGAAAACCCAAGCCGTGTGCGCGAACATATCCGCAGCATGGGCATGAAGGTTGATCTGCGCGACATCGACGGCGATTTGCCTGACGCAGAAGCGCTTTTGGCATTGATGGGCCAAGATAAAAAGGTCGTTGCAGGCAAGCTGCGGTTCATTCTTGCACGTGATATCGGGGATGCGTTTATCACGTCGGAGGTGCCGCGTGATAAGGTGCTTGGCGTCCTGAAGGACGCGCTCGCGGAAAGGTAGGATGGGTTAAAACCCATCCTACGGCGTTGTTTTAGAACGGAATTTCGTCGTCCATATCGGAACGACCACCACCGCCAGAAGAGCCACCAGAGTTTCCACCGCTGTTGCCACCACCGTAGCTGCCGCCACCTTGATTGCCCCCGCCGTAACCGCCTTGGTCTCCACCATCATAGCCACCACCACCGCCTTGGCCGCCGTCATAACCGCCGCCACCTTGGCCGCCACCTTCACCGCGTCCATCAAGCATGGTCAGCGTGCCGCCAAATCCTTGCAACACAACTTCGGTGCTATAGCGATCGGTGCCGTCTTGGGCCTGATACTTGCGGGTCTGCAACGCGCCTTCGATATAAACTTTTGAGCCTTTTTTGAGGTATTGTTCGGCAATACGCACCAGACCATCGTTGAAGATGGCGACTGAGTGCCATTCGGTCTTTTCACGGCGCTCGCCCGTGTTCTTGTCTTTCCAGTTTTCGGAAGTGGCGATGCGCAAATTGCACACTTTGCCGCCGTTTCCGAATGTCCGCACTTCTGGGTCGCGCCCCAGATTGCCGATCAAGATGACTTTGTTGACGCTTCCGGCCATGTTTCTTCCCTTCACGATTCTTCTGTTTGGATCGTTGTGACAGATTGCGGCGACAAGGTTAACAGTTCTTTGACTTAACCCAAGGGCTAGCAGTTTTTGAATTTTGCGTTAAACTCTGTTCGAATTGAAAAGACTGGGATGTTCTGGATGAGAGTATTGGGTACCGTTGCATGTATTGCGGCATTAAGCGCGCCTGTTAGTGTCTTTGCGGATACGATCTCGACTCGGTCGCGCAATGCGCTGTTTCAAAACCAATTGAGCGTTTTGGATAGCCGTTCGTCCAAACAATACAGCAATTCCGTGCGCTTACAGCCGCCGCGTGCCACCGTGCCGACGGTGACGACCCCAAGCCCGACCTACAGTGGACGCTATACGGGCCAGTATCTCAGCGTCGCACGGGCCGCTGCACGTCGCCACAATATCCCCGAAGATTTGTTCCTGCGCCTTGTGCAACAAGAGAGTGGCTGGAACGCTGGCGCGCGCTCTCATAAGGGCGCGATTGGTTTGGCGCAGTTGATGCCGCAAACCGCAAGGGCCTTAGGCGTAAATCCGCATAACCCATCCGAAAACCTAGAGGGCGGTGCGCGCTATTTACGCCGTCAGTATGAGACATTCGGTAACTGGCGCCTTGCTTTGGCCGCTTACAATGCAGGACCCGGTGCCGTTGAAAAATACAATGGCATTCCGCCCTATAAAGAAACCCGCAACTATGTGCGGGTCATCTGGGGTAGTTGATCAGGTCAATTTCGAAGTCTAAGTCAAAAGCGGCGCGTAGGTGATACGCGCCGCTTTTGTTTTATTCGGCGGCGATTTGAATAACAGGCTCCATCGTCGCCAGCTCAGCATCGCTGAGGTGACATTTGACCTGATGACCCGTTACCAAGCTGCGCATCGGCGGCACCTCTTTATCACAGAGCCCGCCCGCAACCTTTGATTTCCAATTACACCGTGTCTGGAACGGGCAACCGGGGGGCGGGTTCATGGCGGAGGGGATATCGCCCTCGAGCACCACGTGTTTCTTCTTCACCTTGGTATCCGCGATAGGAACCGCAGACAAAAGGGCCTCGGTATAAGGGTGGTAGGGCGGTGAGAAGACCTGATCGGTGCTGCCGATTTCAACCACATGGCCCAGATACATCACCATCACCCGGTCCGACAGGTAGCGCACGATCGAAAGGTCGTGGCTGATGAATAACAACGTTGTCTTATGTTCGCGTTGAATTTCCATTAACAGATCGGTCACCGCCGCTTGGACGGACACATCAAGCGCCGAGACAGGTTCGTCTGCGACCACGATCCGCGCGTCGCCCGCAAAGGCCCGCGCGATGCCAACCCGTTGTTTTTGCCCACCAGAAAGCTGTCGTGGCATACGGTCTGCAAAGGCGCGGGGGAGCTTTACGAGGTCTAGCAGTTTGAGCATCCGTTCGCGGCGCTCGGCATCGTTGTTGCCGACCTTAAAGATCTCTAGCGCCCGCATGATTTGCCGGCCCACCGTCATCGAAGGGTTGAGCGTGTCGAAGGGGTTTTGGAACACCATCTGAATATCGGCCACGGTTTTGGTGTCGCGCGCCTCAATTGCCGTGGAACCGATTGATTTCCCATCCAAAAAGATGTCGCCAGAGGTGGCAGTTTCAAGACCCATCAAGACCTTAGCAAAGGTGGATTTCCCGCATCCGGATTCGCCCACGATGGCAAGAGTTTCGGATTCGCGGGCCTCGAATGACAAGGTTTCGTTGGCTTTCACCACTTTTTTGTCGCCGCCACCAAAGAGCGCGTTTGCCGCGACTTCATAGTATTTCTTGAGGTTGTCGATCTTGAGAACCACTTCACCGATGGGCGCTTTTTCCTTTTGGGCACCAAGGGTGATCGGCGCATTCCAATCGATTTCGGTATTGCGTAAACAACGGGTTTGGTGCCGTTCGCCGCCTTTGACAATCTCCATTGGTATGTAACCTTGGTCACAGCGGCCAGCTTGGAAATAGTCGCAGCGTGGGCCAAAATTACACCCCTCTGGCCGTTCGTGCGGCAGTGGGAAGTTGCCCGGGATCGCCACCAGAGGACGCGCGTTTTTGTCGGCGCCAGGCAATGGGATGGAGCGGAAAAGGGCCTGTGTATAAGGGTGTTGCATGTCGTCGAAGACGTCTTCGATTGAGCCGCGCTCCACCGCTTCGCCCGAGTACATCACGCAGATACGGTCGCAGGTTTCCAGCACGAGGCCGAGGTTGTGCGAGATGAACAGCATCGAGGTGCCGTATTTCTTGCCCAAGTCTTTCACGAGTTCCACAACGGCAGCCTCGACGGTGACGTCGAGTGCAGTTGTTGGCTCGTCAAGGATCAGCAAAGAAGGCTTTGACATCAAGGCCATAGCGATCACGATCCGCTGTTGCTGACCGCCAGAAAGCTGGTGCGGGTAGGATTTCAGAATACGGGCAGGGTCGGGGAGTTTGACGTCGGTGACCACTTCTAATGCGCGCGTGTAGGCTTCTTCGCGGGAGCAGTTTTCGTGGATCATGGGGACTTCCATGAGCTGTTCGCCGATCTTCATGGCGGGGTTCAAACTTGCCATAGGCTCTTGATAAATCATGGCAATTTCGGAACCACGGATGTCACGCAGACGTTCTGGCGACATCGTGTTCAGCTCTTCGCCTTTGAACTTGATCGAGCCGCCAACGATACGGCCGTTCACGCCCAAATCTTGCATGACGCCAAGCGCCACTGTGGATTTACCACACCCAGATTCGCCCACGATTCCAAGGGCTTCGCCGGGCATAATGGAGGCGGAAAAGTCCATCACGGCGGGGATTTCGCGCAGGCGTGTGAAGAACGAAATGGAGAGTTTGTCGATCTCTAGGATCGGGCCATCGTATTTTTGCTTTTCCATTAAGAAATGCCTCCGATGTTCAAAGTTGCGCCTGTGATTTGCGTGCACCGCGCGTGCACAGAGCGTGCACCGCAGTGAGGAGCTGAAAGGTTAACTATTTGCATGATCAATCCTTCAAGCTTTCTTCACGCAGACCGTCGGCCAGCAGGTTGAGACCCAGCACGAGCGAGAGCAGCGCAATCGCAGGTGGCAGAGCAGGGTGCGCCACGATCAGCAGGAGTTTGCGGCCTTCGTTGATTGTGGAGCCCCAATCGGGAGACTCTGGTGGCAGACCAAGGCCAAAGAAGCCGAGAGTACCCAAGAGGATCGTGGTGTAGCCGATGCGCAGACAAAAATCGACAATCAGCGGCCCGCGTGCGTTGGGCAGGATTTCCCACAGCATAATGTACCATGAGCCTTCGCCACGTGTTTGGGCGGCGGCGACATAGTCGCGCGTGTGCAGATCGAGTGCGAGACCGCGCACAATACGGAACACGGTGGGCGAGTTCACAAAGACCACCGACACGAACACCACGAGGATTCCCGGATTGATGTCAAAACCGTCAATCGCGTCGGGCAGGAAGTTCAACACAGTGCCGTCTTGCGAGATGAGCGAGAGATAGAGCCAGCCCAAGACGCCGAGCACGACGATCAGCATCGGGTTACGCTTGGATGGTTGTGTGTAGTAGCGCGAGTTCAAGAGCACGCCGAAGAACACCATCGGAAAGACGAAGAGGAAGGCTGCCATAAACGATGGAATGCCTGTGGCTACGATTTCGGGTGTGACAAGCAGGTAGAACAGCAAGATCACGGGGAAGGCGAGGATCAGGTTGGCAAGGAAGGACAGCACGGTGTCGAGTTTGCCGCCAAAGTAGCCCGCAGGCAGACCAAGGGTGATGCCGACCATGAAGGCAAAGAGTGTGGCGAGCGGTGCAATCGCGATCACGATGACGGAGCCTTTGATTACGCGGCTAAAGATATCGCGTGCGAGGTTGTCGCCGCCAAGCAGGTAGTGCGGCCAATCGCCAGTGCTTCCGTCTGGCATGGGCACACCGGGCGCCTTGTTTTTGAGGCCCGAAACCTGACCCAGCGGATCATGGGTGACGAGCATGTCAAAGCCACCGGCGAAGAGCGCAGTGAAAACCCAGAACATCACGAGCCCAAAGCCGATCATACCAACGGTGCTGTCAAACAGTTTGCCGTAGAGGCCCAGCTTGCGTTTGAAGTAGATTGACAGTGAGAAGGTCACGATCAGCGCAATCCAGACGGGCAGGAGCCGTTTGGCCATGACGCCGATGATCCCAGCCTGTCCGTAGGGTGCCAAAACACCCGCCACAAGATAGAGAACGGCGGCTGCGATCACGGCGAGGAAAGCGACATTGGCCACATTCTCGATGCCCGAGCTAATGCCGCCGCGTTTCATCAGCGAGCCGTCTGCGTTGGATTGAAGCGTCATGGGGGCCGCAAAGAACGACATGACGAATTGGATGATATACGCGAAGACGAGGCATGTCGCGCTGATCAATATGAAGGGGTTCAAAAAGGCGCCTGTTGCGCCGGTCCAGCTAAGCGGTTCCATGTGCAATTGTCCTTTAAGCGATGCGAATGCGTGGGTTGAGGAAGACATAACCGATATCGGAAATCAGTTGTGTAACGAGCACCACAACAACCGAGACAACAGAAACGCCAAGTAGCAGTTCGATGTCATTGGTGGATGCGGCCTCAACGAGGGTCCAGCCGAAACCTTTGTAACTAAACAGGCTTTCGACAATTACGACGCCATTCAAGAGCCAAGGGAATTGCAGCATGATCACAGTGAAAGGTGCGATTAGCGCATTACGCAGCGCGTGTTTCATCACGATTGTTCTGAATGCCACGCCCTTAAGCCGTGCTGTCCGAATGTACTGTGCTGTCATCACTTCGGTCATCGAGGCCCGTGTCATCCGTGCGATATAGCCCATCCCGTAAAGCGCGATGGTGATGACGGGCAAAAAGAAGTTCTGGAAGGTGGCATCGTCGAGCGCCGAGTTGGCGTTTCCTTTAAACCACTGCATCCCGAAGGTTGCCGTTCCAAAGAGCGCAATCAGCACAACACCTGATACATATTCGGGGGTTGCGGTGGTAATGATCGAGAATGTCGAAAGGGTTCGGTCAGTCCGCGAGCCTTCGTTCATGCCTGCCAGCACGCCGATAATCAACGCGCCGGGCACCATGACAAGCATCACAAAGCCCATGAGTTTGGCAGTATGTCCAAGGCGGATCGAGATGATCTGGCTGACGTCTTCTTTAAAGCGGGTGGAGAAGCCCCATTCGCCTTGCAGTACGCCGCAGAATTTGGGGGCATCTTCAACCGATGAGCCTCTTGTCGCACAGCGCGCGCGAACCTCACCGTCGCTGCCAGTGATGACGTAGCCCGGCAAAAGGCCAATCCACTCACCGTATTTAATCGGAAGCGCCTGAGAATAGCCGCGATTTTCAAGATAAGTCACAACGGCCTCATCGGACATCCGAGAGTTGCCTTGTGTCTTCGCAAGCTTTTCGAGGTTTGGATCGAGATTGGTGAGCCAAAACACCACAAATGTCAGGCAGAGTGCCGTGAGGATCATAACCCCAAGGCGCTTCAGAATAAACAGTCCCATGACGTCCCCTGTTAGTTTTGTATCTCGGACTTAGTGTCCGTTGATCGCAGGTCGAAAAAGGCCGCCCCACGTGAATGGGGCGGCCAATTGATTTTTAAGCTGCGTAAGCGATCTTATAGATCTGCGGCAGGTATGCGATGTGCATGTCCCAGCCAACCAGACCCGGCTTTGCGTGGCGGAATATCGAGCGCCAGTATGGCTGAACAGTCACGCCTTCGTCGGTCATGATGGCCTGAATTTTTGCCATCACTTCGCGACGCTTGTCGGCATCAGCAAGGCTGTTTGCCTCAGTCAGAAGTGTGTCGAACTCTGCGTTTGCAAAGCCAGATTCGTTCCATGCTTCGCCAGACTTATAAGCCAGCGCCAGTACTTGTGTCCCAAGTGGGCGGTGGTTCCAGTTTGTTGAAGAGAACGGATACTTTGTCCAGTCGTTCCAGAATGTCGAACCTGGGATGACTGTCCGCTTTACGTTAAAGCCTGCGTCACGCATTTGTGCCGCAACCACGTCGTTTGTGTTCTTGAGCCAGTCATCATCAACGGAGATGAGGTCGAACTCATAGTCCTGCATGCCTGCTTCGGTCATCAGGGCCATGGCAGCTGCCGGATCGTAAGGCAGTGCAGGCACGTCAGCCCATTCAGGATGCATTGGGCCTACGTGCTGGTTGCGGGCTGGTTGGCCCAGACCTGCAACACCAAGCTCAAGGCAAACTGCGTTATCGACGGACATTGCAATCGCCTGACGCACGCGCTTGTCGGCGTAAGGCATTTTGCCGTCAACTTCGGCCACTTGGTTGGTCCGGATGGATACTGTCGCACCAGATGCGATTTCGGATTTATCCCAGCCGAGGCCGTCCATGACTTCGATAAAGTCGCCAGTTGTTTCATACAACATGTCAACTTCGTCGGACGCTGCAGCCGCTGCAAGAGCGGATGGGTCAGTGCCAAGATCGATATAGGTGATCTTGTCCATATATGCGCCTTTACCAGCCGCATAACCCCACCAGTCGTGATCCGCGTTCCGCACGAGAACGGCTTTCACGCCAGCCTCGTTTGTTTCCGCAAGGTATGGACCCGTGCCGATCTGTGTTGAGAACATATCTTCGAGATTGTTATCAGCGTGTGTGATCGCAGCAGGATAGTCGGACATGCCCGCAATCAGCGAGATGTCTGGTACTGGTAAGTTCAGCTTAACAGTGTGGCTATCGACAATTTCGATGGTGCCTTCGCCGGCCATGCCTGTGGCTTCATCAATCAGAACCGCAAAACGGCCCGCCATTGAGTTGCCTTCAACGGCCTTATCACACCAGCCAGCAATGTTGCGTGCAACATCTTCTGCAGTGAAATCATCGCCATTGTTCCACTTTACGCCCTTACGAACGTTCAGCGTATAAACTGTGGAGTCTTCGTTGATCGACCAGCTTTCAAGCAGCATGGGTTGGAACGAACCGTCATTGTTGTACTCGACCAGATATTCCAACCAGCCAGAGGATACATAAGCAAACTCTGTCCAGTCATATGTGCGCGGATCTTTTGGCGCATAAACGGTCATCGCGATGCGGACTTCGCCGCCTTGCTGTGCGTGGGCCGCAGCCTTAACAGGCGAAGCAAGACCAAGCAGGCCATAAGCAGCAGTTGCAGTCAGACCAAGCGATGTTGTGCGTGTGAGGAATTCACGGCGGCTGAGTTTGCCCGCCTTTTCCTCATTTGCGTACATCAGCGCGGCTGGATGCATTTTCGTTTTATCAAATTGCGTCATTCGTTTCTCCCTGTGACACTTTTATAATTTCCGAGCGGTGTTTTGTTTTCTGAAATTGCGCGGTTATTGTTTGCATCTAATCCAGAAGCCTCCCGTTCCACGCCATTGCGCACTTTTTTCAATCAAAGGTCAATGAACCGTTTCGATAATCTTTTCACGTTTGCGACATTTACCCCGTCAGAAAACGACACCTCAGAAGGTTTTGATGTCGTCAATTGGCAGAAATGAAAAATGTTAATTTACGCGTGAAGATTGCTGCGATGCAGCACCAAATTTACGAAAACCACTTGGGGTTGTGCCTGTTTGGGAGGCAAAGCTGCGCGTGAAGTAGGCGGCTGAATGAAAGCCCAGTTGCGTGGCAATTTCATTCACTGGCGTACGTGTTTCGCGCAAGAGCATGCAGGCTTCGTAGTGGACGCGGTCGCGCAGGATCGCGAGGGCCGATTTCCCGCAAGTTTGGTTGCAACAGCGGGTCAGATGCGTGGGGGTAACGCCCAAAGCATGGGCATATTCAGCGACGCCGTGATCAGAGCGATAGCCGCGCTCGATCAGATCGGTAAATGCCGCAACAAGGCGGGCCGCCGACGTGCGCGCGCGTGATCTCTGGGTGTCAGCTGGGGCGTTTTCGATCTGGCGTTCAAAGAACACTGCAAAAAGCCCAAGGTGGTAGTGGGCGGCGCGCGAATGGGTCTGACCTGACGACTTTAGCTCTTTCTCAAGGTGCTCAATGATCGACAGCAATTCTTTTTGCACAGCAACATCGCGCAGGCGCAAATGGGTTGCCTCATCAGGCCATTCCGCAGCCATAGCCGCAGGGATCGTGAGCATTTGGCCAAAAACGGTTGGCCCAACGTCAAAGCCATACATCGTGTGCGCGGGGATAAAGATAAGGTTATTCGGACCATAACCGCTGGTCAGCCCTGCGATCGTGATCCGCCCTTGGCCTTTGGTGATGAACAAGAGGCGCGGCGTCGCATGGCTGCGCATGGCCTCGGTTCTCCAGCGTCCTGTTGAAGGGTTTTGAGCGATCGGCGTCAATGCAAGTGCGGTTTTCTGCTGTTCAGTGGCAAATTGCATTGGTGTCCCTTTAGCTTTCAATCTGGTTACGATTGCATTTATCGTCACGGTTAAACAACGTATAAATTAGCTAACAAATGTTAAAGCTGTGGATAAACTTGTGGACGAAATGTCCAAATGGCACCAGTTTTTGTGCTTGGACCTGAACCACGTGCGCTGGCGCTTTGCGTATTGCCGAGAGGCGGTGATCGCGCTGTCGCGTGCGTCTTGCAAGCTGAGGGTCCCTGTCAGATGTGCTATCATTTCGGGGGCGCCAATCGCCTTTGCGGACTGATGCGACGGGTCCCAATGCGGCAATATCGCTTGCGCTTCGGCCAATGCTCCTTGGTCCAGCATGATATCAAACCGCTGTGCGATCCGCGCGTTGAGCCAGTCAGTTGGGACATCAAGCGTGATTTTTGTGGCGTCGTCGGGGGCCAGCAAAGGCGGTGGGGTATCGTCCTGCCAATCGGCCAAAGAGCGGCCAGTTTGCGTCAGAACCTCCCACGCGCGTTGGACGCGCATGCGGTTATTGACGTCGATCCGCGCTGTTGTCTGCGGGTCGAGATCCGCCAGTAAGTCTTGTAATGACAGCATGTTACCTTGTGTTCTTAACGCAAGGTCTGTGGCGGGAATATCGGCCAACCCATGGGTGAGCGCATGAAAGTTCAGACCTGTCCCGCCCACGATAATCGGGCGCTCTTTGGCGGCAAGGAACGGCGTGACCTCGCGCAGCCATTCACCTGTAGAATAGGGCGCGTCAAAGGGGATGTGCCCATAGAGGGCATGCGGAGCCTGCGCCAAATCGGCATCGTCAGGGCGTGCAGTCAGGATGCGCCAGCCGTCAAACACCTGAAGCGCGTCAGCATTCACGATCACCCCGCCTTGAGTGCGTGCGATGTGGAGTGCTAGTGCGGATTTGCCAGAGGCCGTGGGGCCAGCAATCAGCACGGGTTTATGGGCGGCGATTTCAATCATGGGGCGTTCCTACGGCAGGTCGCCACATCAATCTAGCATTTTGACCATAAGAACAGTCAAACGCACATTGAAACCTCCCGCATTTTCATACAGTTTAACACAGGCTTCATCATAATTGCGAAAAGGGCATCACATGACCGAGACGGAAAAAACATCCTACAACCGCGTGATGCTAAAAATTTCGGGTGAGGCGCTGATGGGTGACACGGCGTATGGCCTGAACCCGCCAACTGTTCAGCGCATCGCACGCGAAGTCAAAACCGTGCACGACATGGGTGTTGAGATTTGTATGGTTATCGGCGGTGGCAATATTTTCCGCGGCTTGCAAGGCTCTGCCCAAGGTATGGAGCGCACGACAGCGGATTATATGGGCATGTTGGCCACCGTGATGAACGCGCTGGCGATGCAGTCTGCAATGGAAGATTTGGGCATTCATACCCGCGTGATCAGCGCGATCCGGATGGACGAAGTGGCCGAGCCCTATATCCGCCGCCGTGCCGTGCGTCACCTTGAAAAAAAGCGCGTCGTGATTTTTGCAGCCGGCACAGGTAACCCTTATTTCACGACCGATACGGCAGCCACTTTGCGCGCCAACGAGATGGCCTGTGAGGCGATTTTCAAAGGCACAAAGGTTGATGGCGTCTACGACAAAGACCCAGCCAAGCACGCGGACGCTGTCCGTTATGACAATGTGACCTATGACGAAGTGCTGCAAAAGCATCTGGCGGTGATGGATGCCTCGGCGATTGCCTTGGCGCGCGACAACCATTTGCCGATCATCGTCTTTAGCCTTGATGAACCCGGCGGGTTCCGGGGCATTTTGGCAGGTGAGGGAACTTATACCAAGGTTCACGGGTAAGGATTGTTGGCGTCCTCAGCTTTTACGAGTTGAGGGTTCCGATGGGCATATCGCTATTCCCGACGCATATTGTTCGCAAGACCGCGGCCTTCTGGCCGCGGCTCACTAACAGGGTTTGGTTCGGTTTTCAGCGCGATAGATCGGCATTGTTGGGGCAAATTCTAATAGCGCGCGTTTGCCCCATCAGGGCTTTTGTGCAGATGTGCAACTAAGCTTAGTGCTCTGGCCGACATTTGAACAGTTTGTAGCTTCAGCCGCCCCAAGGGACCCAGACGCTGTCATCTCGACAACGCTGCCATAAGTTGTCATTTTTGGTTTGGAATAAGCGCGCAAGGCTTTGCTTGCGTTAGCTGTTTGAAATAAATTTACACTTTGCATTTGTATAGCTCCTATGACTGCAATCGAAAATGCGAGTTGCTGTCGATGTGATTAACTAAATCTTAACAGGTTTGGTGGGGCGTGGATAGACAAAAGTGCTCCGTTTTTAAAGGGCCTTGATGAATGCTGTCAGGGGCACTTGTGCGCTGTTAATGCTTAGCCTGATGGAAAGGGTGGGTTTGGGGAGCGCTTGAGGCCCATCAAATCATTTGTCGATGCAATCTCCTTAAATCATCGGCGTATTTTGCTGAAAATCTGCACCTCGCGCGGTCTATCTTGGCAATGTTGGGTGTAAAGCCGCCAAGCCGCGCCTGACGTCTATACATTTGAGAATGGCTGGCATAAGAAAGACTTAACGAATAATAGCCGCTGAGGACCGCATGTCTGACGATTTTATGCTTGATACCGACGATCTTGAACGCCGCATGGACGGTGCCATTGCCAATTTGCGCGTTGAATTCGCATCTTTGCGCACGGGCCGCGCCTCTGGTTCCATGTTGGAGCCTGTGATGGTGGATGCTTACGGCACGATGACGCCGATCAACCAAGTGGGGACGGTCAACGTCCCAGAGCCACGCATGGTCACCATCAACGTTTGGGATAAGGCGCTTGTGTCCAAGGTTGAAAAAGCGATTTTGAACAGTGGCTTGGGGATCAATCCTCAGCTTAACGGCACGATTATTATGTTGCCGATCCCTGAATTGAACGAAGAACGTCGTCGTGATCTGACCAAGGTTGCGGGTGATTATGCCGAGCGCGCCCGTGTTTCCGTGCGCAACTTGCGTCGTGACGGTATGGACCAGATCAAGAAGGCTAAGAGCGACGGGTTGTCCGAGGACGATCAGAAATTCTGGGAATCGACGGTTCAGGATATGACCAACGCCTATATCAAGAAGGTCGACGAGACCCTTGAGACCAAACAAGCCGAGATTATGCAGGTCTGACCCAAGGGGAGGCCAATATTATGGCCAAGGACACATCCGACACAGCCCAAGGGCCTGCTCATGTTGCGATCATTATGGATGGCAACGGGCGGTGGGCACAGCAACGTGGGCGACCACGCTTGTTTGGGCATCATGCGGGCGCAAAGCGTGTGCGTGAGATCGTTGAATCCTGTCCAGTTCTTGGCGTAAAATATCTGACGATATTTGCATTCTCGACCGAGAATTGGAAACGTACGCAGGCCGAAGTGTCTGGTTTGATGCGTCTTTTCCGTAAATACTTCGAGAAAGAGGCGAAGGCGTTATTTGAAGATGGTGTCCGCGTTCGGTTTATTGGTGACCGCATCAAGCTTGACGAAAAGCTGGTGACTTTGATGGATAACCTTGAGCTTCATACGGCGGGCAATGATCGGGTGCATCTGACGATTGCGCTGAATTACGGTGGTCGTGATGAGGTGACCCGCGCGGCCCAGCGTATGGCGATCGAGATCGAGGAGGGGCGTTTGACCCATGCTGAGGTTGATGCCGAAACGCTGACGCGGTTCTTAGATACGCGGTTTTTGCCCGATCCCGATTTGGTCATCCGCACGAGTGGCGAGGCCCGCATTTCGAACTTTTTGCTGTGGCAATCGGCCTATTCGGAATACGAGTTTGTAGACACGCTTTGGCCTGATTTTACAGCAGCAGAGTTTTCAGAAATTTTGTCGGGCTTCGGGGCTCGCGAGCGGCGATTTGGCGGGGCGAAAGTATAATGGCGAGCAATTGGGACGACCTGAACGCACGTGGCATTTCGGCCATTGTGATGGTGATCGTTGGCGCGTTTGATGTCTATATGGGCGGGATTTGGTTCCACTTCCTTGTGATGTTCGCGACCGGTGTGATGATCTGGGAATTGTGGTCAATGATTGCCCCAAGCCGCACAACGGGCGCGATGTTGATGGCGGTGGCCACGGTTGCGATTTTATCTGTTCAGATTGAAGAGCAAAATGAAATATTGCCGTTTTTGTTTTTGATTATCCCAGCGATTGGCGCGGTTTTGCTGAAGAAACTGCGGATCGCGTTCTTCTTTTACGCGCTGGCTATTATCGTCGCGGGCTTTGCGCTGGTGATGTTTCGCGACCAGTTTGGTGCGCTATGGATCGTCTGGCTGTTGTTGGTGGTGATTGCCTCTGATGTGCTGGGATATTTCGCGGGGCGAACATTTGGCGGTCCAAAGTTTTGGCCAGCAATTAGCCCTAAAAAGACATGGAGCGGCACGGTCGCGGGCTGGATCGGCGCGGGCATTGTTGGGCTGGTTTTCGCGTTGTTTACTGAGGCGAGCATGATTTTGGTGCCGTTGTCGATGCTGTTGAGCTTTGCCGGGCAGCTTGGTGATATCGCCGAAAGTGCCATTAAGCGCCGCACGGGGATCAAGGACAGCTCGAGCCTCATTCCGGGTCATGGCGGATTGCTGGATCGCTTTGATGCGCTGTTGTTTGTCGCCTTGGTGATGTTTGCTTTGACGATGCTGTTTAGCCTCAATGGAATTACTTTTTGAAGTCGGTTACGATTTTTGGAGCGACAGGGTCGGTAGGGCAAAGTGCGGTTGATCTAATCGTGCGACACCCTGAGGATTATGACGTCGTGGCCCTGACGGGCGGGCGCAATATAACGCAATTAGCGAAAGATGCGGTGCGCTTGAAGGCAAAGGTCGCGGTGACCTGTCATGACGATTTACTCAATGATTTAAAGTCACTACTTGATGGAACGGGCGTGGAGGTTGCCGCGGGCACGACCGCGATTGCCGAAGTAGCACACCGTCGTGCGGATTGGACATTATCGGCGATTATCGGGGCGGCGGGTTTGGTTCCGGGGCTGACGGCATTGTCCCATGGCACGACGCTGGCGCTGGCCAATAAGGAAAGCTTGGTGACGGCGGGGCCACTGTTGATGCAGACCGCCAAGGATCACGGTGCTACGATTTTACCCGTAGATAGCGAACATTCGGCTGTGTTTCAGGCGCTGGTTGGCGAAGAGATGGACGCCGTTGAGCGGATCATTATCACGGCCTCTGGTGGCGCGTTTCGCGATTGGCCGGTTGAAAAACTGGCGGGGGCGACTTTGGCCGAGGCCTCGTCCCACCCCAACTGGGATATGGGCCAGCGGATCACGATTGATAGTGCGTCTATGTTTAACAAGGGCATGGAGCTAATTGAAACAAAAGAGTTTTTCGACGTCGATCCTAAGATGATCGAAGTGCTGGTGCACCGCGAGAGCCTTGTGCATGCGCTTGTTGGTTTCACTGACGGGGCGCTGATGGCCCATGTTGGCCCGCCTGATATGCGCCACGCGATTGGCTATGCATTGCATTGGCCCAAGCGCGGGAACTTGCCAGTAGAGCGGCTCGATTTGGCTAAAATTGGTCGTTTGAGCTTTGAAGCCCCTGACCCCGCGCGGTATCCTGCTCTCCAGATTGCGGCGGATGTGATGGAGATGGGCGGGCTTGCCGGGGCTGCGTTTAATGCGGCCAAGGAACGCGCGCTTGATCTTTTTATTGCGGATAAGATCGGATTTTTGGACATGGCGCGGATCGTATCACGGGTAATTGACACGATGTCGGCGCGAGATGGGCTGCAAAACGCCCAAATTACGCTAGAGAACGTGATGGAAATAGATGCTTTGGCCCGCGTGCGCGCGCAAGAAGCGATGAGTGAGCTAGGATAGACTTTTGGATTTTGCACAAATTTTGCCGACGTTTGGCAATACCGCCTTTACGATCATTACCTTTGTGGTGGCCTTGTCGATCATCGTGGCGATCCATGAATATGGCCATTATATCGTTGGCCGTTGGAGTGGCATTCATGCAGAGGTATTCAGCCTTGGCTTTGGACCCGTGCTCGCATCCCGTGTCGATAAGTGGGGGACGAAATGGCAATTTGCCGCGCTACCCTTTGGCGGTTATGTGAGGTTTTTAGGCGATACCAATGCGGCGAGTGCTGGCCTTGAGAGCGATGAAGGCCTTCCAGAAGTCGACCGCAGGCGCACGATGGCAGGTGCGCCGCTTTGGGCTCGGACGCTGACGGTTCTGGCGGGACCAGTTTTCAACTTTATCCTTGCGATAGCGATATTTGCGGGCGTTGCATTGACCGATGGCAAAGCCAAAGATCCCGTTTCTTTTGACACCCTCAATGCCTTGCCCGCGCAATTTGTTTCCGAATTCCAGAAAGGTGATCAGATTTTGACCGTCGAGGGCATGACCTTTGGGGCCGAAGATTTTGAAATCACCGATCTCCCTTTTGAGCCGACGCTGAACTATGAAGTGATGCGTGACGGTGTTGTCACCGCAATCAAAGGCCCGTATTTGATGCCTGCTTTGGCATCGTCGATTACTCCGCGATCTGCGGCGGATGACGCAGGATTGCGCAAAGGGGACGTGATTACAGCGATAGATGGCACGCCAGTGGTGGGTTTCAGACAGATTGTTGATGCGGTCAAAGCCGTAGATGGCAAGCCGCTGACGTTGGATGTTTGGCGGGATGGCGCGATGGCGTCGTTCACATTGGCGCCACGCCGCGTTGATATGCCCTTGGAAGCAGGCGGCTTTGAAACCCGTTGGTTGATTGGCATTGGCGGGTCGTTCTTTTTCAAAGCAGAAACCGAATCCGTGAGCGTTTTGAGCTCGTTTACAACGGCTTGGGATCAATTGACCCGCGTGTTGAGCGGATCACTGTCGGGGCTATGGCATGTGATGTCTGGTCAAATCTCAACCTGTAACTTGTCAGGACCCGTGGGCATTGCGCAGACCAGCGGCTCAATGGCCGAGCAGGGCACAGTCAATTACATTTGGTTTGTCGGGATGTTGTCGGCCGCGGTGGGGCTTCTTAATCTGTTTCCCGTTCCTATTCTCGATGGTGGCCATCTTGTGTTTTATGCCTATGAGGCTGTGTTCCGCCGGAAGCCATCCGAAAGCGTTTATAACGTTTTGATGCTTCTTGGTTTGGGGCTAATCGGCGCGATGATGATTTTTGCTTTGCTCAACGACATTTTGCTTTGCCCTTAAATGGGGCAGGGCATTGCCACAATTGTGCCATGTTTTTTCGTTAACTATTTAGCGATAAAGATGGAGTTCACGTAATGCAGTATATTTCTCAGGGCTATAAAGGCTTTTCATTCCTTGTTCGCTTGAATGCGGACCGGTTCATGATGCTGGGGACTTTGGTTGCAGCGCTTTATTTGGGCTCCTATCTCGCACTGGTCTAACGGTCTTTTTCAACATTATTGATCAGCAATAACGCGCCCATTGTGGCGCGTTTGTTCGTTTTGACATCACGCGCTTGGTCCGTTAACCCCTAGGATACAGGGATGTTAAAACAGGCGATAAAATGAACCGTGGAAATGTCGGCGCTAAGGCGCAATCTAATACCGTAGGCCAGTGTCTATTTTTCGTTTTGTTTCTGGGGTTTAGTGCCCTTGTTGCAACCCAATCCTTCGCTCAAAGCTATACGTTCAGCACCGTTCAAATTGACGGAAACCAGCGTGTTGAGGATGGCACGATCCTGTCCTACGCGGGAATCACCCGAGGCGTTGCGGTTTCGGTTGGCGAATTAAACGACGCGGCCCAGCGGGTTCGCGCGTCTGGATTGTTCCAAACTGTTGACGTGGCCGCAAACGGTGGCACCCTTGTGATTACAGTTGTCGAGTTGCCGACGATCAATGTTATCAATGTTGAAGGTAACACCAAGATTAAAGACGCGGAGTTGATGGCTCTGGTCGGCTCTCAACCGCGTCGTGCCTATAGTGCGTCGCAGGCCGAACTCGATACGGCGGCCATTTCCGAGTATTACGCGACAAAGGGCCGTATCAGCGCAACTGTGCGCCCACGCCTTATTACACGGTCCGACAACCGTGTTGATCTGGTGTTTGAAGTCGTCGAAGGCGGCGTGACAGAGATCGAAAATATCGCTTTTGTCGGCAATCGCACTTATTCTGAAGGCCGTTTGCGCCGTGTCCTTGAGACCAAGCAGGCAGGTATTCTGCGGTCGATCATTGGACGCGATACGTTTGTTGAAGATCGCATCGCTTTTGATCGTCGTGCTTTGACTGACTTTTATCAGTCGCGCGGCTTTATTGATTTTCAGGTTCAAAACGTTGATGTTGCTTTGACCCGTGAGCGTGACGCTTACTTGGTCACTTTCAACGTGCAAGAGGGTCAAAAGTTTAGCTTTGGCAATGTCACTGTCAGCAGCGAAATTCCCGAAGCTGACGCCGCCGTTTTCCGCAAAGCGCTCACTGTGAAACCTGGCGTGGTTTATTCGCCAACTGTTGTTGATACAGATATTGCCCGCCTCGAGCGGCTTGCAATTCAGCTTGGGATCAATTTCGTGCAAGTCGATCCGCGCATCACGCGTAATGACCGCGACCAGACTCTTGATATTGAGTTCGCGCTTGTGCGTGGCCCGCGTGTTTTTGTGGAACGGATCGACATCGAGGGCAACAACACGACACTTGACCGTATCGTCCGTAACCAGTTCCGCACTGTTGAGGGTGACCCGTTTAACCCACGCGAAATTCGCCAGAGCGCTGAGCGTATCCGTGCACTTGGGTTTTTCTCGAATGCTGATGTGCAGGCGCGCGAAGGCTCAACTGCCAACCAAGTTATTGTTGATGTGAACGTCGAAGAGGCCAACACAGGGTCGCTGTCATTTGGTGGTAACTACAACTCTGACACAGGGTTTGGTCTTTTGGCTGCATATCGCCAGAGCAACTTTTTGGGACGCGGTCAGGCGTTAAGTTTCCAGCTGTCAACAGCGCAGTCAAACCGTGTCGCGTCCTTGTCGTTTGTTGAGCCGCAATTCTTGGGCCGTGATTTGTCGTTTGGTTTTGAGATGAGCTATGCCACTACGGACAATGAGAACGCGCTTTATGACACCGAGAAATTCAACTTCCGCCCGTCGTTGATCTTCCCCGTGAGCGAGAATGGTCGCCTGCAGTTATTCTATGCGCTTGAGTATAGCGACATCACTGGTGAGGATGCGGGCGAATTGATTGTTGAGGATGCGAATTTTGGTGGCATTTGGGCAAGTTCGCTTGGGTATTCTTACAGCTTTGATACGCGCCGCACAGGGCTTAACCCAAATGCGGGTGTTTTGCTGCGGTTTGGTCAGGAGTTTGGCTTTGGTGACGCGCAATATGTGAAAACCACTGCTTTGGCGGCGGCCGAAACCAAAGTTTACAATGAAGAGATCACTCTGCGTGCGACGATTGAGGGCGGTTACCTCGACTATTCCAAAGGCACGAGCCGTATCACTGACCGTTTCTTCCTTGGCAGCCGTTTGATGCGTGGCTTTGAACCCGGTGGCGTTGGGCCTCGCGATGCGACATCGGACGATGCATTGGGCGGAAACACCTTTGCCGTGGCGCGTTTGGAAGCGGAGTTTCCACTTGGGTTGCCAAGCGAGTATGGAATCTCAGGCGGTGCGTTCATCGACTATGGGTCTGTTTGGGATATTGGCCGCACGCCACCAGCGGGTACAGACGTTTTGTATAACGAATTCATACCACGCACAGTCGCTGGCGTGTCGTTGTTCTGGGATACGCCTGTCGGACCTTTGCGGTTCAACTTTTCAGAGGCATTGGACGCGCAGGAATTCGATAACGTGAAGAACTTCGATATTACGATTTCGACGAACTTCTAATGCGGGGACGCCTGATCAGTTTGGCGCTCCTTGGTGCGTTGAGTGTGGGCACCCAAGCTTTGGCGCAAGAGGCGCTGCCGCTTGGGCAGTCTACCTCTAGCGTTGTCCTGATAGATACCGACGAGCTGTTTCGTAGGACCCTTATGGGCAAACGGATATCGGCTGAGTTTGAAACGCGTGCGCGCGATCTGCAGGCCGAGAACGAACGGATCACAACGGCGTTGACCGCCGAAGAAAAGAGCCTGACCGAGCGGCGCCCAACGATGGATCCCGTCGCGTTCCGCAAAGAAGCCGCGGAATTTGACACAAGGGTGCAGGGCATTCGTCGGGCGCGCGATGCGGCAATTGCTTCGTTTGAAGCCGAACGCGATGCGGCACCACGGGCGTTCCTAGAGAAAATTCGCCGGATCGTTGGGGATTTGATGCTGGAGCGCGGTGCTGTCGCCGTATTGGACCAGCGGATTGTTTTCCTGAGTTTGGGCAGTGCGGACATCACGAACGACGCAGTTGCGCGGATTGATCTTGTCTTGGGGGATGGGGCCGCGCCCGCTGAGGGCGTTAGCCCCAATGTTGATCCAATTACAGAGCCGACACCCGAGGCAGTTCCAGAGCAATAGGCTTTGCTTGCGAGCCGTTTACCGCTTTGGTAGGTGTAGCCAAACGATTTAGAATGGACGGACCCTATGACCGACACGCCAACCACCGCAGATATTAAGCTGATCCAAAAGATTATTCCGCATCGCTATCCGTTTTTGTTGGTCGATAAGGTCCGCGATATTGACGGGTTGAAGTCCGCTGTTGGTATCAAGAACGTCACAATGAACGAGCCGCATTTTCAGGGCCATTTCCCTGGTAATCCGATTATGCCCGGTGTCACGATTGTTGAGGCGATGGCGCAGACCGCAGCCGTGATGATCGGCACCAGCCTTGGCCTGACGGACGGCAATCTGAACGTCTATTTCATGGCGATTGATAACTGCAAATTCCGCCGCATGGTTGTTCCGGGTGATGTGCTTGAGATGCATCTTGAGACGACACGCGGCAAGGCGGGCGGCAAGGTTTGGCGCTTTAAGGGTGTGGCAACGGTCGAGGGTGAATTGGCGGCAGAAGCCGAGTTCACTGCGATGATGGACCTCAAAGCCTGATGTCTGGCGTTCACCCCTCGGCGGTGATTGAAAACGGTGCTGTGATCGGCGATGGCTGTGTGATTGGACCGTTTTGCCTTGTTGGTCCTGATGTTGTTTTGGGCCAAGGCGTTGTGTTGAAATCCCATGTGGTTGTCACAGGGGATACTCATATTGGCGACGAAACGGTTGTTTTCCCTTTTGCCGTGATTGGTGAAATTCCACAGGATTTGAAATTCGGCGGCGAGAAAACGCGCCTGCGCATCGGCAAACGCAACCGCATCCGCGAGCATGTGACGATGAACACAGGCACGGCTGGCGGTGGTGGAGAGACCCGCGTTGGCGATGACGGTTTGTTCATGGCGGGCTGTCATATTGCCCATGATGCACAGCTTGGAAACTGCGTGATTATCGTGAATTCGAGCGCTGTTGCCGGGCACTGTATTATCGAAGACGATGTGATTGTCGGTGGCCTTTGTGGCATCCATCAATTTGTGCGTATCGGACAGGGTGCCATTATCGGCGCGCTCTCGATGGTCACCAATGACGTGGTGCCGCATGGATTGGTCATGGGTCCTCGAGGTAAGCTTGATGGGCTGAACCTTGTGGGGCTTAAGCGCAAGGGCGTCGCACGTGCAGATATTACCGCGCTGCGTGCTGCGTTTCAGATGCTCAAAGATGGCGAGGGCACGTTCCATGACCGTGCTGAGCGACTGGCAGGCGAAAGCGACAGCGCCTATGTGCAGCAAATGGTGGCGTTTATTTTGGGCGAAACCGACCGTAATTTCCTGACGCCTAGCTGATGTTGGCGCTGATTGCAGGGACGGGCGGTTTGCCTGCCGCGATCCTGAAGGGGCGCGAGGCCTATGTTTGCGCGATGGTCGGGTTTGTGCCCGACGTCCCCGTTGATATCACGTTTCGCATTGAGCATTTGGGCAGTATTTTGGCGCATCTCAAAGGGCAGGGCGTTACGGAGGTTTGCTTTGCGGGCGCTGTGAAACGACCCAGGATTGACCCAAGCGCCATTGATGCCGCGACCCGGCCTTTGGTACCTATCATTCAGGCTGCGATTGCGGCTGGTGATGACGGAGCCTTGCGGGCGGTCATCGGGATATTTGAGAATGCTGGCTTTGTCGTGCGGGCCGCCCATGAGCTCGCACGTGAGTTGCTGCCCGTTGCGGGAGTGCCGACCAAGCGCAAGCCAGACGCCGATATGATGGCAGAGGCGGTTCTTGGGGATCGCGTGTTGGTGAAGTTAGGCGAGATGGACCGTGGGCAGGCCTGTGTGATCTCTCACGGAATGTTGCTGGTTGAGGAGGGGCCTGAGGGCACTGATGCCATGATTGCAGAGGTCAAAGCCAAGGGCGGTATTTTGTTCAAAGGGCCAAAGCCCAACCAAGACCGCCGCGCGGATTTGCCTGTGATTGGCGTTGGGACGGCGCAGGGCGTTGTGGCTGCTGGTCTCGACGGAATTGTGATCGAAGCGGGCGGCGTGATGGTTTTGGACCTGCCCGAGGTCTTAGAAATCTTAAACGGGGCCGATAAAGTGCTTTGGGTGCGCCCAAGGACGGAAACCTGATGCGGTTCTTTGTAATCGCAGGCGAAGCTTCTGGCGATAAGCTGGGGGCGGCGCTGATGGCGGGGCTCAAGTCGCTGACCGACGTGACGTTTGACGGTGTCGGCGGGCCGTTGATGCAGGCCGAGGGGCTAGAGAGCCGTTTCCCGATGGATGAGTTGTCGGTCATGGGGCTGGCCGAGATTTTGCCGAAATACCGCAGCCTGAAGGCCCGCGTTGTGCAAATGGCCGAGGCCGTCCTTGCGAGCCAGCCTGATGTGTTGATTACGATTGATAGCCCCGATTTCTGCCTGCGGGTTGCCAAGTTGGTGAAGGCAAAATCGAATGTGCGTTGCGTGCACTATGTCGCGCCGACGGTTTGGGCGTGGCGTCCAAAACGGGCGGAGAAAATGGCCGCTCATATTGATCATGTCTTGGCGCTGTTCCCGTTCGAGCCGCCACTGATGGAAGCGGCGGGCATGCGGTGCGATTTTGTCGGACATCCTGTGGTGATGGATCATATTGCCACTGAGGCCGAGGCGGCTACGTGGGGTGGTGATGGGCCGTTGGTTTTGGTTTTACCAGGGAGCAGACGCGGCGAGGTGTCCCGCTTGATGGATCGCTTTGGCGAGGTTGCGGGGACTGTCGCGCAGGCCCATCCCGCAGCGCGGTTTGTGATCCCGACGACTCCGAATGTGACCGCGTTGGTGAAAGAAAAAGCCGAGACGTGGCCTGTCTCCGTGCAGGTATTATCTAGTGATGATAAAGCGTTAAAGCGCGGTCTATTCGCGGCCGCAGATGTGGCTTTGGCGGCGTCTGGGACGGTGTCATTAGAGCTTGCGGCCAACGATACACCGATGGTGATTGCTTATGACATGTCGTGGCTTAGTCGGATTATCATCAGTCGGATGTTGCTTGTGGATACGGTGACGCTGGTGAATTTGGTCAGTGACACACGGGTTGTCCCAGAATTTATTGGAAAGAACTGTCAGCCTGCGCCGATTGCGGCGGCGGTGCTTGATGTGCTCGCCGATCCGATCCGTCAACGTGACGCTATGGCTCTGACGATGGACCGCTTGGGCCGTGGTGGCGAGGCACCGGGAGTGCGGGCTGCTAAGGCCGTTTTAGACGGGATAAAAGGCGGCCGTCGAGGATGATGAGCCCAAGTGCTAAGATGCCAAAGCCAACGTAGGCATTCAGCGGCAAGGCCTCGCCTAGGGTTACGGCACCAAGAATAATCGCGACTGGGGCCACGGTGAGGGTCACGAGCATCAAGTTGCCAGAACCCGCCAAAGCCAACACACGGTAATACAGCAGGTAGGCCACAGCGGTGGCGATGATGGCGTAATAGCCAATCGCGAGCCATGTCGCGGGGGCGAGGTTGAGGGTGATGGGGCCTTCTATGATCCACGCGAGCGGGATCATGACGAGGCTTGCGCCCGTGACCATGCCCGCGGCGGCGACTTGGGGTTTGAGATGCCCAATGGTTTTGCGCGCCCAGACGCCAGCCAGCGCATAAGACAGAGTGCCGCCGACAACGGCGAGTTGGGCGATGCTGCGAAGGTCGAAATGGGTCAGGTTCGCGAGGCCAATCGCGGTGGCCACCCCAAAGAACCCGGTAGTGACACCGATTGCCTTGCGCCAGCTGAGTTTCTCGTCAGCAAAGAAAATCGCGGCAGCTATAACGCCAAAGATCGCGGTGGAGGCGTTAAGAATCGCGGTGAGACCTGTCTCGATGTGGAGTTGCCCCCACGCCATAAGCGAGAAGGGAATCACATTGTTCAGAATGCCCATCACAAGGAACGCGGCCCAGATGCGCGGTTCACGTGGGATTGGGAGCCGTTTGAAGGCGATGTAACCCCAGAGAATCAGCATGGCCCAGCCTGTGCGATGGGCCACGGCTGTTAGGGGACCAAGTTCATTGAGTGCCACATGCACAGAGAGGAAAGAGCCGCCCCAGATCAAGGACAGGATCGCGATAAGAAGCCATGAATGGCCAGAGATGGTTTTTTGAATTTGGGTCATTTGGGAGTAGTGGGCTGGGTTCGCGGCAAGGGCAACCCGTAACTTGCGCAACAAAAAAGCCCCAACCAAATTGGCGGGGCTTTTGAGGTAAGTCTTGCGGCTCACTTAGTAAGTGTAAGCAACTTTCAGACCGATCGCGACAGCGGAGTTGTCGCTGAAATCGGAGGGTGTCACTGTCGTGGCCGATGTTGGCACGTTTGTTGTCGCGTCACCGGCCATGATGTAGCGCATGCCACCAGTTAGCTCTACGCCGTTGGCCATTGTGTATGTACCGCCAAGAGAAACCGACGTGTAACCGTCGGTTGGAGCGAGGTTGGTCGCGATGCCGCCTTGTGCTTCTTCGTAACCGACCGAGAACGCACCAGAGAAGCTGTCAGAGAACTTGCGACCAACACCAAGTGTGTAGGTTACAGTGTCTTCGGACCAATCGACGAGAGGGCCGAACAACGTGTCTGTAATATGTGCTTCTTTCCAGCCAGCCCAATGGACCGAACCGAACACGAGCGTGTTAGCGGCAACGCCAGATTGAAAATCCAAGTTCCAAGTTTCTGGCATTTCTGCTGCGAGGTCGCCAAATGTGCCGTCGAGTTCAAGGTCGATAGCGCTGCTATATGTCAGTGCAACGCGCATCGCGATGTCTTTGCGTTCGTATGCAACACCGGCAACATAGCCTGTACCTGAGCCGGAAGAGTAGGTTGATGCATATACGGGCGCACCAAGCACGAGACCGTAGTTGCCGCTTGCAGTCAGGTAGCGTGGGCCGAAGTGAATGCTCATATTTTCATTGAACTTATAGCGGCCAACAGCAGTGATTGCTGTCGTATTGACCGTCGCAACTGTTCCACCCAGCGGGTAGCCAGGATCGGTGTTGGTATATGCAACATCTGCGCCGAATGGTTGGTCGATGATCAGCGCGAGCGACACTTTGTCATCAATGTCTGTTTTAAATGCCAAACCTGCGTTGCCATAGGCATTTAACATATTGCCAGAACCCAATGCGCCGCCAGCAATGCTACCGGATACGGAAGGTGTCACATAGCCGTAGCTAAGCTCAACATATTTGCCGTCTTCAAAGATTGCGCCGATGCTTTAGCCCGAGCGATCAATGCCACCTGCGGTTGCTGCGGTTGTCGTCAGCATCAGTGCTGCGCCGACTGTAAGAATATTTTTCATGTCTCCATCCCTGTCATGAAATTTCAGTTGGAGTGACGTCAGAAAGGTAAACCGCTAACGGTCAATTAATGACGCCACGTCAGCAAAACTCCACTGACCAAGCGTCACAAAAATACACTGCTATCGGGCTGCTTTTGCCTGTCCAAACCGGATGTTGAGGTAATTTGCGCCAAATATGAGCGCACCCCCAAGAAATATCAACGCATCCACAGGCTCGTCATAGAGCATGATTCCCACCACAGCGATGATCGGCAGTCGTGCAAAATCAATCGGCATGACCACCGAGGCGGGCGCGATGGACAGCGCTTTGGTCATACAGAAATGTGCTGTTAGCCCCGCAACTCCGATCAGACAGACCCACGGCAAGGTTTGCGCATTTGGCAAGGCGATGTCACCGTCAAAGCCTGCGAAGATCAGGCCAAGGCAGGCCTGGATCGCGGTGAGGAAGAACATGATGCAAGTGATGGTTTCGGTCTGGGTCAGTTTGCGCGTGGCGATTGCAGTCAGGGCAAAAGCAATCGCGCAAAGGGCAGCCGAGATGAGGCCTGCATTTATCGCCTCGGGGTCAGGACGCGCCACGATTAAGATGCCGATAAACCCGATAGCGGCGGCAATGGCACCGATTTTAGTGATCCGCTCGCCGATTAAGATTGGCGAAAGGAGAATGACCCAAATTGGCGTGGTGAATTCGAGGGCAAAGACTTGGGCCAGCGGAATCACCGTAATGGCAAAGAACCACAGGTTTTGCCCTGTGAAATGGGCTGCGTTTCGCATGATATGAAGCGGCAGTTTATCGCGGCGGATTTGTCCAAGTGTGCCTGCGAAGGATGCCACAGACAGCACAATCGCCAGCCCAACCAAAGAGCGATACAGCATGATTTCAAAGGTATCGAGATTGCTTGCTGCCACACGCCCAGCCACGGCCATGGACGTGAACGCGGTGATCGCACCGATCATCCAGAGGGCAGCTTTGAGAGTGTTGTTCATGCGCCAAACACTTCACGCAGGCGCGGGAGAGATCAAGCGGAATTACGCATTAAACAGATCTGGCACATCTTTGACGACTCTACTGACGATCATATCAATTGCGGCCCCGAGGAAAAACCCGTCAAGCACCATCCAAAACGGATTGCGCATGAAATCAGGGAGATAACTGATGTCTTGCATAGCGACATTGATCATATCGTAGCCAAAGATCACACAGAGGAAGGTAAACCAAGCGCCCATAGCACCGCCGCGCAGAACTGGCGGGAGTGGAAAGTTGAGAAGTGGAACGCGTTTGATGATCCCGATGACCCCGACAATGCCGCCAATCGAAATGAAGAGGGCAAAGATACCCCATGCAAAAAGTGGATCGGCATTTGGGCTGATGACGCGTGTCCCAAAAAAACCAAACAAACCGACCAAGAAACCGAGCCCTTTTGCCAACGCGGAACGTGTCATCATAGGTGTGAAATTGAACATAGCGGATCCTTTCAACGGTTTTGATGCTGTCAGGTTAGCACATATACGTCTGCTGCGGCATGATGTATATCAAAAGGTGAATTTGAAACGATCAATATCGGCCTCAAAGTGCTTGGAAATAAGGGTGCGGGTGTGGCCGGTGTAAAGGTCACGGTAGGCGTCGCTTTGGGAGGTCACGTTTCTGTTTTCATGCACACTTTCCAAGACCAAGCGCCCTTCGGTCATTTCGGCGATGTCTCGGATTGCCCTGTCAAAATCCTCAAGCTTAAAGACGTAATCCATCAGAAGATTGCCGTTCGGATCACAAAGCCATTCTGATTGGGTCTTATGAAGGGTCGGGTAAACGCAGGTGTCGCTTGCAAAGAGATGGTGTTCGACAAAGGTCTCGAAGGGGATGTGCTCTTGGAGCAGGATGCCTTCGCGGCGGGCATAAAGCGACACAGCGCGCGCCCACGGATTACGGACACATGCGAATTTGAACGCCGCTGTAAAGGTTCTGTCGGCCGCTTCCCTGAGAACTTGATCAGTCAAAGGCAGGGTGGATGGAAAGGAGCGGTTTTTTCCAAGCGACGCGCGCAGGAAGGCGGGATAAATCAGGTCGCGAATCTGGCAAATATTCAAATGCGGACCGGGCACCATCGGTTTGCCTTTTTGGCGCAATTGGGAACGGATCGAGTTCGAGCCTGTTTTTGGAACCGCGATAAAGATGCAGTTGTGCGGCAGGTTAAGGGCTTCGTTCACATGGGTGAAGCCAGTGCCTTGAAATGAGATTTCGGGCTGCATCATTATTTTCGCATCCTTTCTGGTGTCACACTTGATGCTGGGTGGATTGCAGCTTGTCATGACACTTGGGGTAATCGCTAATGCAGCAAGCCTTCAAGGCGATGTTCGGCCCAACCGCTTTGCTTGGCTGCACTATAAGCTATGGCGCGTAAGGCATTGAACCAAATGGCAATACTTTCGCGAAATAAGGCGGTCTTGTTGAAGCTTCCATCTCGATTGCGACGCACTTTTTCGGACATGACGAGCGCAATGCTGGGGGACTGCGCGTCCAATTCCCACACCGCCCATTTGATTGAGGTCCAAGAGCGTGGCAAGTGGAACGCCTCCGTCACGACGATCAGGGATGCGGCATCTGGGATTAGTGGCAACGAGAAAAGCGCGTTTTGTAAAGTGGAATGGGCGCGGTTTTCGGTCAGAATTGCTGAGGCGGGCAGGCCAAATGCAATTGCGTAGCGGCTCATTTGCCCCGCGGCACTGGGACCGTCAAAAGTAGAGGTCCCACCAGTGAATAGGATTACAGGCGCGAGGCCTGCGCGGTAGAGTTCCACGCAACGATCTACGCGATTGAGGGTGGATTCGGCCAAAACGCCATATTTATCCATGCCGCCGCCAAGGCAGATAATCGCGTCGGCAGGGACAATCTTGTTGAGCTCCGGTTCAGGCCAAAGGAACGTCCAGCAAACCATCGCAAGCGACATAGCGACATAAGCCGCAATGCAAAGCTTGATCCATCGCCCGAAAATACGAGCGATGGGTCTTATTCCCACTCAATCGTTCCTGGAGGTTTGGAGGTGATGTCGTAGGTCACTCTGTTGATGCCTTGGACTTCGTTGATGATCCGCGTCGCCGTTTCGCCCAAGAATTCATGGGTGAAGGGGTAATAGTCGGCGGTCATGCCATCGACGGAAGTGACAGCACGTAGCGCACAGGCGAAGTCGTAGGTCCGACCGTCACCCATCACGCCAACAGTGCGCACAGGCAGGATCGCGACGAAAGCTTGCCAGATTTCATCGTAAAGCCCGTGTTTGCGGATTTGATCGATGTAGACCGCGTCGGCCTTGCGCAAAATTGCAAGCTTTTCTGACGTGATCTCACCGGGGCAACGGATGGCTAAACCTGGGCCAGGGAACGGGTGACGCCCAATGAAGGACGGCGGCAAGCCAAGTTCTACGCCCAGCGCGCGGACTTCGTCTTTGAAGAGTTCGCGCAGGGGTTCAACAAGTTTGAGGCCCATCTTTTCGGGTAGGCCACCGACGTTGTGGTGGCTTTTAATGGTCACGGAAGGTCCGCCAGAAAACGACACAGATTCGATCACGTCTGGATAGAGCGTCCCTTGGGCAAGGAATTCTGCGCCTTCAATGGTATTCGCGTGTTTCTGGAACACGTCGATGAAGAGGCGGCCAATGATCTTGCGCTTGGTTTCGGGGTCGGATTGGCCCTCAAGTTCGCCCATGAACAGGTCTTGCTCGTCGGCATAGATCAGCGGGATGTTGTAGTTTTCACGGAACATTTTGAGGACTTCTTCGGCCTCGTTTTGGCGCAAAAGGCCGTTGTTCACGAAAACGCAGGTCAATTGGTCGCCAATCGCTTCGTGGATCAGGACCGCAGCAACAGACGAATCGACGCCGCCAGACAGGCCGCAGATGACTTTCTTGTCGCCGACTTGGGCGCGGATCGCAGCGATCGCTTGTTCGCGGTAGGCGCCCATTGTCCAGTCGCCCTTAAAGCCCGCCAATTTGACGAAGTTCTCATAGAGCTTGGCGCCGTTGGGTGTGTGGTGGACCTCCGGGTGGAACTGCACGGCGTAGAAATTGCGCGACACGTCAGCGGTGATCGCGAAAGGCGCGTTTGGCGAAGTGCCATAAACCTCAAAGCCGGGGGCGATGGCGGAGACGTGGTCGCCGTGGCTCATCCAGACTTGTTCTTTTTCGCCTTCAAACCAACCGTTTAGAAGCTGAAGCTCATTCTGTGGCGTCACAAAGGCGCGGCCAAATTCGGCGGTGCCGTGTCCGCGATCAACCTGTCCGCCAAGCTGCTGCATCATGGTTTGTTGACCGTAGCAGATGCCCAAAACAGGCACGCCCAAGGTGAAAACCGCAGGGGCTGCGCGGGGCGATCCCTCGCGCGTCACGCTATCTGGACCGCCAGACAGGATCACAGCCTTTGGCGCGAATTCGGCCAAAAAGGCGTCGGTGACCTTCTGATAGGGGTGAATTTCACAATAGACGTTCAGCTCACGCAAACGACGCGCAATAAGCTGCGTCACTTGGCTACCGAAGTCGATGATAAGGAGGCGTTCGTGCGATTGTATATCCATGAGGCGTTTTAGACGGGGACAGGGCAGGTGTGCAAGAGTGTGCAATGTCGCTTTTGCGCCCGAAGTGGCGTTAATTTCGCAAGGCGCGGCACGGTCTCGTCGTATGACAACCCCAAGCAATTGATATTAGGAGAAGTCGTATGTCTGAGGCACAAGAAAATTCTGGTCGTCGCGCGCGTGGTGGCGGTGGTGCTGCCCGTCGTGCAGAGCGTACAGCCGTCAGCGTAGAGACAGCAAAATATATCGAGCGTAACATTCCGAACTATGAAGTTCTGGACGAGGCCGCGTTGGAGATCATCGAGCGCAATGCCGAAACAGTTTTGGCCGAAATTGGCGTGAACTTTGTCGATAGCCCTGAGGCGCTTGAGCGTTGGCGTGCTGCTGGTGCTGAGATTGAGGGCGAGCGGGTGCGTATTCCGCGTGGGCTTGCACGCAAGCTGTGCGCAACTGCCCCTGCGACGTTTACCCAGCATGCCCGCAACCCTGAACGGAACGTTGTGATTGGTGGCAAGAACCTTGTTCTGGCGCCAGTCTACGGCCCGCCATTTGTGCGTGATGCCGAGGGTGGCCGTCGTTATGCAACAATGGCCGATTTTGAGAAGTTCGTGAAGCTTGGCTATATGTCGAAATGGCTGCACCATTCTGGTGGTACGGTCTGCGAGCCAACTGATGTGCCAGTAAACAAGCGTCACTTGGATATGTTGCTCGCGCACATGACCTTGTCGGATAAGCCGTTCATGGGGTCTGTGACAGAGCCGTCCCGTGCGCAGGATTCTGTTGATATGTGTGGCATCCTCTTTGGTGAGGAGTTCGTGCAGAACAACACCGTGATGACCTCGCTCATTAACATCAACAGCCCGATGACATTCGACAGTATCATGATGGGTGCTTTGGAAGTGTTCGCAAAGAACAACCAAGCCTCGATCATTTCGCCGTTTATCGTGGGTGGTGCGATGGCGCCTGTGTCGGTTGCGGGCACATTGACCCAAGTTATGGCCGAGTGCCTTGCAGGTATCGCCTATTCACAGCTGATCCGTCCTGGAGCGCCTGTGATTATGGGGGCATTTGTGACCTCGATTGATATGAACTCTGGTGCGCCGACGTTTGGGACGCCTGAGGCTGCGCATATCACTTACGGCGTGGGCCAGTTGGCGCGTCGTTTGGGTGTGCCTTATCGTTCTGCGGGCTCGTTCTGTGGATCAAAGCTTCCTGATGCGCAGGCGGCTTACGAGACATCCAACAGCCTTCAGATGGGTCTTTTGTCTGGCGTGAACTTTATGTTGCACGCCTGCGGTTGGCTTGAGGGCGGATTGGTCGCCTCATTTGAAAAATTCGTGATGGACGCGGATCAACTTGGCACGCTGCACCACTTTGCACGCGGTGTGAATATGGATGAGAATGGTCAGGCGATGGGTGCCATTGCCGAGGTCGGACCAGGTGGTCACTACCTTGGGTGTGAGCATACCCAAGCCAACTTTAAGTCCGCTTTCTGGCGCTCTGATCTGTTCGATTATAAGCCGTTTGAGACATGGGACGAAGAGGGTGCGCGCGATACGCAAACCCTTGCTTCAATCCGTGTCCAGCGCATGATCGACACCTACCAGCAGCCGACCCTCGACCCTGAGATAGAGGCGCGTTTGCGGGCCTATGTGGCAGAGAAAAAGGCGAGCATGCCTGACGCCTTTATGTAGGGTAGCTAGAGGCGCGCAGATTCTGCGTCTCTGCCATCAATGCAATCAAAACTTCAACATGACAGGCCACCGAATAGGTGGCCTGTTTTGTTTTGCGTGCCTCGTCCATTATCGATTCGATATCAAGGAGTTGCATGACCGCGGGGGCAGGGCGCGGCAGGATTTCGGTTTTCAATAATCGTTTCAAATGTTGGCTTCTGACGTAGTCATCAAGGCCAAATCTGGCAGCGTTCACGAGGAGTTTTGGGCGACGAAGGCGAGCAATTCTTGTGGCAATATCAAGCATGTTCTTATCCTTTTGCGAGCAGTTTCGAATTGGATATTGGCACATGAATTTGGCGTGTTGCGCGACCTTCAAAATCACCGAACGGTGGGTCAAGGACTATTTATATTTTGGAAACAATAGTGGTCGTTAACGGAAACAATTAACCATTGAGTAACTAAAGACCGCCAAGGTTGTATTTGTGAAAGTTGATTCCGTCCGATGGGTCAGTGTGGCTCCTTGAAATCTGCGACTAAGGAGAGCGAAATGGGTGAATGTAATAAGAGCGATGCGGCTAATGACTTGCCAGCTTGGGTGCCGAAATCAGTTCAGCATTACCTTGCTCATACGGAAAGTGGATGTTCGATTCGTGAACTTGCGCGGTCCCAGGAGTGCCACCCCTCAACGATATTGCGCCAAGTCCGGAAACTAGAGCAACGCCGCGACGATCCTTTGGTTGACGACGCTTTGCGTGCGCTTTGCACAAAGAGTTCAGATCAATTTTCACGCCCCAAAGAGGAAGCCAAGACAATGCCGACAGTCACTCCACGCAAGTCGGAGGGCCCATATGACGGGCTTACACAAGACCGTATCGATCAAGAGTCGCGCCGTATTCTTTTACGCTTATGTGAGCCCGGGGCCGTGCTTGCGGTTGCCCGCGATATGGAAACGGCTGTTATTGTGCGAGAGAACTCTGAGCATGAAGCAATGCGCACGGCAGTTGTTGATCGCGACATCGCGCAGGCATTGGCCTTGAAGGGGTGGATTTCTTGTTCTGACACGGCCACGCGGGTCACACGGTACACGATTTCCGAAGCGGGGCGCACTGCGCTTCAGAAACTGATGGCACGCGTGGAAAATACAGCCTCTGGGTTTCGCGACAATGTGACAAAGTTCGATGCCAAGGGAACTTGGGATACTGGCGCCTTCGAAAGCAATATGGTTGGTCAAGTTTCAAGGCAGTACATGACTGAAAGCCCGTTGGTCGGGCTTGCACGCCGTCGCGACAGAGACGGTCAGATGTTTCTTATGCGTGAGTTTGTTGCCGTCGGTGAACGGCTCCGCGAGGACTTTGAACTCGCTAAAATGGGATCTGCTTTGCCCAAAGATATCGCGGCCTTTATGAAGCAACCTCCAAACGAGGCGGCCCCACGCAATGCTGCTTCTGCCCATGAAAGAGTACAGTCTGCTTTAAGGGATCTTGGCCCTGGCTTGGCGGACGTGGCCTATCACTGCTGCTGCCTTTTGGAAGGGTTGGAGGTCACTGAAAAGGCGATGGGGTGGTCTGCGCGATCGGGCAAGATCGTGTTGCGGATTGCTTTGCAGCGCCTCAAGCGACATTACGAAGAGCAGGGTAAATTTGGTCCGATGATTGGATGAATAAATGGCGCCATGTGTGATCGTCGATGCGTGTGTCCCATGTTGAACAGCAAGCCAGCGATTGCGCCGCCAACGCTTGGTGCCAAGATGAACAGCCAGAGTTGGGTCGCGCCTAAGATGACGGTCACAAGCAAGAATATTGCAATCAGCGCAAAGATGAACGCTGATCGGACGCTGTTCTCACCCAAATAACCCGCGCCATAGCCATTTTAACCAAGACGGTTTTTAGCGACTGTGTCGTCTGCGTTATCTTGTGCGATGATCATGAAGCCTAACGGAGCATCCGTTGCGCGGACCAATTGTGCGCCCTAAAAGACAGCGGAGCCACATCCAAAGTAGACGAGGATGAGGGGGCTGAGTGCTTAGACTGAGAAGATTTTGCTCAATAAATTACCCATTTTTTATTGTGCAGCTGCTGCGGGTAAATTTGCATAGCGGAATTGCTGACTGAACTGTTGTTGTCGTAGGATTAAGGCACTACGTTTGACCTAACTAGAAAATGGGAAATTTCCGTGCGTGACCTTAAAATCCCCGCTCAGCGCCATCCTGAAAAGGCCAAGCGTCCTGACAATGTACAACCCAAGAAACCTGACTGGATCAGGGTAAAGGCGCCGACGTCCGAGGGCTATAAGATCACGCGCGACATTATGCGTGAACACAAGCTCGTCACAGTTTGTGAAGAGGCTGGCTGTCCCAACGTTGGTGAATGTTGGTCGCAAGGCCATGCCACCATGATGATTATGGGCGAAGTCTGCACGCGGGCTTGTACGTTTTGTAATATCGCCACGGGCAAGCCGCCTGAAGATCTGGACGTATTCGAGCCCGGTCGTGTGGCCGATGCTGTGAAAAAGCTGGGTCTTAAGCACGTTGTGATTACATCCGTGGACCGTGACGATGTCGAAGATGGTGGTGCTGCGCATTTTGCTCAAACGATTCGCGCCGTGCGTAAGCAGTCGCCAGACACAACGATTGAAATTCTGACGCCTGACTTTATCCGCTGTCACCCTGACGTGCTACGGATTGTGGTCGAGGCCAAACCTGACGTGTTTAACCACAACCTTGAAACGGTTCCCGGCCTTTATCCAGAGGTCCGCCCCGGTGCTCGGTATTTCCATTCTTTGCGCCTGTTACAGCGTGTCAAAGAGCTTGATCCAACGATGTTCACCAAATCGGGCATCATGGTTGGTTTGGGCGAGGACAAGCAGGCCGTGACCCAAGTCATGGAAGATATGCGCGCCGCGGACATCGATTTTCTGACGATTGGCCAGTACTTGCAGCCAACGCCAAAACACCATGCTGTGGACCGTTTTGTCACCCCCGAAGAATTCGCGACCTACGAGAAGACCGCGTATAATAAAGGGTTCTTGATGGTGTCTGCGTCGCCGCTGACGCGGTCTAGCTATCACGCGGGCGATGATTTTGCCCGTCTGCGGGATGCGCGGTTGAAGAAGTTTGGGAATTAAAACGCTTGTTGCATGAGCGCTTTTGACGTCTTTTTTGTTATCCTGTGGCTTTGATCCGCTGGCTTAGCCAGATTGTTTCAAGTGGTGCAGGGCGCGCAAAGAGGAACCCCTGCACGAGTGGCACGCCAATTTTTTGCAACATATCTCGTTCCTCTGGGTGCTCTACGCCTTCGGCGATAAGTGTCGCGCCAATTTCAGAGGCAAAATTGACCATAGCTGCTGCCAATGCTTGACGTGCGGGATCTGCGTGAATGCCCGCGACCAATGCGCGGTCGAGTTTCATGTAATCAGGGCGTAAGCGTAAAACCGTGTTAAGGCCGGAATACCCCGCGCCAAGATCATCTATCGCAAACCGCACGCGTATGCGCCGCAGTTCTGACATCATTTTCAGCAGCTTCACGGGATCATCAATCGCGTCATGTTCGGTAATCTCGATAATGATGCGGTCACAGGGGGCGTTTTTCATGAGTTCAAAAAGCCTTCCAGAGATGATAGTTTCTGGTGAGGCATTCAACGATACGTAGACGTGGGGTGGCAGCATGTTGATCTGTTTCAAAGCTGCGCGAATCGCTGCGAGCTCGAGTTCACACTGAAGTCCGACTTTCTTGGCCTCTGCAAACCAGATGTCTGGCGATTGATAGACTACAGAGTCAAAGCGACTAAGCGCCTCGCTCCCGACAATCAAATTCTTCTCTAGATCAAAGATGGGCTGCCAGTAGATCGCAAAGGACTGATCTTCGATTGTTTTGTTGATCCGATCTGTAATCCGTTGCAGATCATTTGCCGCTTCTAAGCTTTTGTTCAGGGTGTTGCCGGCAAAGTTCGCGAACATAGTTGCGATATTATAATCGCGCTCGTTGAGAGACGGGTTCGGGCGTTGCGAGAAACAGCAGAATGTGCCGTAAAACTCTCCATTATTGCGAAATAGGGGGACGCTTACGTGGGATTCGACGCCCATTTCCTTGGTGATTGGTAGATCGCGGGCTAGAGGGAATTCAGAGACATTTGGCATCATGCGCGGCAGCTTTCCTTCAAGCATATAGCCGCAATAAAGATCGTTCATTGGCCGACTGGCGGTGATGTCGATCAAGCCGAGCCCTTTGGGATCAGATGCGCGCTGGAAGTGCACGGTATCGCCGATAAGCTCGGCCATGTAGGAAATATCCATACTCAAATGATCGCGCACCTTTTCGAGCGCTTCGCACATGATGGTTTCCGGATCGGCCTCGGCGTCGCCCCCCAATAGCGCAGATGAATCCGACATTCTGTTTCCTTTCAATCAGTATCTGCAATTAGCCAGAAATGCCTGATTGAAAAGTTAAGGTCTCAATTTGCCTAAAACAGTATTGAGTTTCCAAATGCGGTTCGCAGTTGGGGTTAAACGACCTGTAAGTGCGTCTTAATTCATTGAATTCTACGCACGCGATCGGCAGTCATCCAATCTGGGGTCAGTCCGAGTTTTTCCGCGCCAACAATCAGCAGGCAGACGACGATTACGCCAACCACTAGCTTCACGCGCCCCATACTAGGCGGGTTTTGCGCCCAGCGTTTCGCCATCAGGAGCCAGCGCAGGTTCATTCGGTGAACCTAACTTTACCGACGTAAGGCAAGTTGCGGTTGCGTTGCGCAAAGTCGATGCCGTAGCCAACGACAAACTCGTCAGGGATCGCAAAACCGACCCAATCAGGTTTGAAATCTACCTCGCGACGGGCGGGTTTATCCAGCAGAGCAATGGTCCGCATTCTTGCTGGTTTTTTGGTCATCAGGTAATCGTGCACATGGTGAAGGGTGTGGCCTGTGTCGATAATGTCTTCGACGACGAGCACATCGCGGCCCTCAATAGCGCCACGCAAGTCTTTAAAAATACGTACTTCTCGGCTGCTCTCCATGCCGTCGCCGTAGGAGGAGGCCTCGAGGAAATCGACCTCGACGGGCAGATCCAATTCGCGCACCAGATCGGCGATAAACACAAATGACCCGCGCAAGAGGCCCACGACCACAAGTTTGTCGGTATCTTTGAACGTGGTTTGTATTTCGCGGCTTAACTCTTCGATCCGTGCAGCGATCGACTTCGCGCTAATCATTGTGTCAATCACGTAAGGTTTGTGCGGCATGAGGCCCCCGGATACGGCAAAGGGTTGATTTATTGTGCTCATTCTACGACATCTGGGCGTGAAGTCACCCGCGAAAGACCAATATGACCAGTCATTCTGAAACCAAACACCTGCCTTACACGGCCGATCAAATGTATGCGCTGGTCGGAGATGTAGCCCAATACCCAAAGTTTTTGCCTTGGACGGCGGCTGCAAGGGTCCGCAGCGTGACCGAAAAGGGTGATCATGCGGAAATGCTCGCGGATCTGGTGATCTCGTTTAAGGTGTTCCGAGAGACGTTTGGCAGTCGGGTGCTGCTGTGGCCCGCGCTGCGGCAGATTGATACGTCTTATCTGGACGGGCCGTTTAAGTATCTGGAGAGCCGTTGGACGTTTCAAGATGTTGATGGCGGCTGCGAGGTCTCATTCAGTGTAGATTTTGAGTTTAAAAACAGATTATTGCAGGGCGCGGCTGGCATATTTTTCAACGAGGCGATGCACCGTATCGTGGGCGCATTTGAGACACGCGCCGAGGAGCTATATAGATGAGTATTGAGACGCAACTTGCTGATTTTGCGGTAAATTCAGAACCTTCTCCTGATGCGTTAGAGATGATGCGTCTTTCTCTGATGGATTGGGCCGTTTGTTGCATAGCCGGGCGTGAAGAGCCGCTGGCCGTGATCTTACGTGACAAGGGTCTATCAGAGGGCGGTAAGGCCGAGGCAAGTGTGATTGGCGGGGATAAGCTGCCTGCGCCGCGTGCTGCGATGATAAATGGTGCGGTTAGCCATGCGCTGGACTACGATGACACCCATTTCGCCCATATTGGCCATACCAGCGTCGGCGTTATTCCTGCGGCTTTGGTCGTAGCCGAGCGTGTGGGCGCGAGTTTCGACGACTTTTTAACAGCTTGTTTGATCGGGTCCGAGGGGGCTGTGCGTGTCGGCGTCCAGTTGGGCCGTGATCATTATCAGGTTGGTTATCACCAGACCGCGACAGCGGGAGCCTTTGGCGCGTGTCTGGCAGCTTTGCGATTGCTCGGCGCGGATCAGGCGCAGGCGATCGCGGGCATCGGACTTGTCAGCAGCAAAGCCGCGGGGCTGAAGGCGCAGTTTGGCACTATGGCTAAACCGTTGAACGCAGGGCTGGCGGCAGAAGCGGGTGTTGAGGCGGCTCTTTGGGCGATGGCAGGAATGACATCAACAGAGCAAGGATTGCAGGCCTTTGGCGTCACCCATCACGGGGATGCGGATGCGGCGGCATTTGATGGATTGGGAGGGACTTGGCGGATGCTAGAGGTGTCTCACAAATTCCACGCGTGCTGCCATGGATTGCACGCGATGTTGGAGGCGTTAAGTGAGGTTTCAGTTGATCCTGCCGATGTAGTATCCGTTGAAATCACGACACATCCGCGCTGGATGACCGTGTGCAATAAGCCCGCGCCACATACGGGGCTTGAGGCGAAGTTCAGCTACGCACAAACGGCGGCGATGGCGTTGGTTGGGGGCGATACCTCCGCGATTGCGGCTTTTAGTGATATGGTGGCGCAGCGTTCTGATTTGGTGGCTTTGCGTGACGTGGTGTCCGTCGTGACTGCCGAAAGCCTGACCGAAATGCAGGCGCGTGTGCGTATCACTTTGCGCGACGGCGCCGTACTGGATGCTGCGCATGATCTTGAAGCACCCATGGCCTTAGAGGCACGTGCCGCGAAGTTGATGCGTAAGGCGCAAGGGCTGGTGCCTGATGCTGATGCGCTTTGGCAGGTTACTGATTTGGCTAGCCTGGCGGCCATCTTGCGCGCATAAAAAAGGGGGCCGCAATGGCCCCCGATTTCATTCCAGATCAATCCCTTAGGAGTTGAATTCATAGGCACGTTCGCCATGAACGGCGAGGTCGAGGCCGTTTACTTCGGTCTCATGATCCACGCGCAGCGGTGTGATTGCCTTACAGATGTAGATCAGCACGACTGTCACAACTGTTGTGAAAAGGCCCACTATTGCAAGCGATCCAAGCTGTGCCGCCCAAGAGCCAGCACCAAAGACGGCGATCATGATTGTCCCAAAAATACCACCAACACCGTGCACCGCAAAAACGTCGAGCGTATCGTCGATTTTGGCTTTGTTGCGGATGAAGATCACGCACTCTTGGCAGAGGATACCCGCGATAGCACCAATCGCGAGGGCCTCAACGGGGCCGACAAAACCAGATGCGGGGGTAATTGAGGCGAGGCCCGCGATTGTGCCTGTCACGAGGCCCACAAGGGAGGCGCGGCCGAACTTGATCCGCTCCCACAGCGCCCAAGTCAGCGACGCTGCGGCGGCAGAGAGATGCGTGACCGTGATCGCCATTGCGGCCCCACCATCAGCGGCCAGTTGCGAGCCACCGTTAAAGCCGAACCAGCCAACCCAAAGCATCGCGGCACCGATCATGACCATGCCAGGATTGTGCGGTGGCTTTGACGGGTCACGCCGTGCGCCGAGGAAGATTGCGAGGATGAGAGCCGCGAGACCTGCCGTTTCATGCACCACGATACCGCCCGCGAAATCGCGCACGCCCATGTCGCCAAAGATACCGCCATCGCTTAGGAAACCGCCGCCCCAGACCCAGTGGACCACAGGTGCATAACACAAGAGCATCCAGAGCGAAGAGAACAGGAGCACAAAGCCAAAGCCGATACGCTCAACATAGGCGCCGACGATCAACGCAGGTGTGATGATCGCAAAGGTCATTTGAAACGCGAAGAAGAGGATCTCGGGCAGGGTGCCTGCCAAAGTGTCGACGGTGATCCCGTTCAAGAACGCCTTATCCAATCCTCCCCAATAGGCGTTGCCAGAACCGCCGAAAGCGATTGAATAGCCAAAAGCGAACCACAGGATGCTCATCAAACAGGCAATGGCATAACAATGCATAAACACGCTGAGCACGTTGCGGGCGCGCACAAGTCCGCCGTAAAAAAGCGCAAGGCCTGGCAATGTCATGAAAAGGACCAGCGCGGTTGCGACCATGATCCAAGCGGTATCAGCACCATTCATATTTGAATTCCCCAAAATTAGTTGTCTTTGGGCTCTTAGGGCGGATTTCTTGCGGACAGAAAAGGCAAAGGCCGGTTTTTGCCGCTTAATTTTGGGGCGGTTTGTGTAGCGCTTAAAAAATGGGCGGCTTGCGGGGCATTTGGTTATTTTTGATGCGAAGGCGTGGTGAGCGCCTGCATAAGTAGCCCAATTGCATGTTCTGTCGCGGCATGGCGCACATTAGCACGACCAATGGCACCAAACTCAACCGTTTCTGTAATCGTTCCTGTCGTTGAGGTTAGCCCAAAACAGACACGGCCTTCGGGTTTATGCTCTGATCCGCCGGGGCCCGCGATGCCTGTTATGGCGACAGAAAGCTGCGCGTCGGAGTTTGCGACGGCGCCTTCAGCCATTTCCTTGGCAACTTGTTCAGATACCGCGCCGAAGGCGTCGAGGGTTTCAGGACGGACCCCAAGCATTCTGATCTTTGCGGCGTTCGTATAGGTGACAAAGCCACGGTCAAAGGCTGCTGAACTGCCCGCAGTGTTGGTGATCGCCGCGCTTACCATGCCACCAGTGCAACTTTCAGCGGTCGCAATAATCACATTCGCCGCGCGTGCGGCATCGATCAAACCCTGCATTACACAAATACCGCGTGATAAAGTCCGCCGATGATCACAACGCAGATGGCGGCAAATATCCCTGCGATCACATCGTCAAGCATGACGCCTGTTGCGTCATCACGCTTGTCCGCCCAACCAACAAGCCATGGTTTTGTAATATCGAACAGGCGGAATAGTGCGAAAGCAGTGATCCAGCCGGGCCAAAGCGCGAGGGCGTCCAGCCCGCGCGACGTCACAATGCTCGCGATTGGTAGCAGGGCGATCCATTGGCCGACGACCTCGTCGATTACGATCTCAGACGGGTCGTGGTTTTCTTTGCCTGCCGTTTCCATTTTGGTCGCCCAAAGGCCCAAGGCGTAGACGATACCACACGCGAAGATCAGCCCGTAAAGTCCTGAATATGTTATGATAATCCAAGCAAAAGGTAGGGCCGCGAGGGAGCCCCAAGTGCCTGGTGCGGGGCGCATGTGGCCCACATAAAAGAAGGTTGCGATGATTTTGCTCATGATTTCACCAATGTTGCTGTTGCGATTGCGGCAATGCCTTCTTCGCGGCCTGTAAAGCCAAGGCGCTCGGAGGTTGTGGCCTTGACGCTGATCCGATTGACGTCAAGCTCCATGATCGCGGCAAGCGCTGCTTTCATGGCTGGTTGGTGTGGTCCGATTTTTGGGTATTCGCAGACAAGTGTGCAGTCTACGTTGCTGACCTTAAACCCGTTTTGTGTGGCGAGGTTTACGGCGTGCCGTAAAAATACCCGACTTTCAGCCCCTTTCCATTGGGGATCGGAGGGCGGGAAGTGCTGGCCTATATCTCCCATGCCCAGCGCGCCATAAATGGCGTCCGTCACAGCATGCATCCCGACGTCAGCGTCCGAGTGACCTTGCAGGCTGCGCCCATGCGGCACCTTCACGCCGCAAAGCCAGACATGATCACCCACGCCAAAGCGATGGACGTCGTATCCATTACCGGTTCTTACATCCATTTCATATCCTAACAAGTTGTCAGCGCGTAAGAAATCATCTTTTGTTGTAATTTTAAGGTTGCGTTCACAGCCCGCAACAATCGCGACCTCAATTCCCGCAGCGCGAGCCACGGCGACGTCATCGGCGGCAGGCGTTGATTGGTGCTTGTGGGCCTCAAGGATGGCTTGGAAGTCGAAGCCTTGCGGCGTTTGCGCCCGAAAGAGCCCGCTGCGGTCCATTGTGCCACTGACGGTGCCGTCATGTCCCGTCCACAGCGCATCCGTTACGGCAAGGGCGGGTGCCGCACCCTTGTGGCTATCAAGTGCGCCAATGACAGATCGTATGATTTCGGCACTCACTAAGGGGCGAGCAGCATCATGGATCAGCACCTTGTCGGGGGAATATGCGCAAAGGGCCTCTAGTCCTGCGCAGACTGAGGCATCACGTGTTGCGCCGCCCATCGCGATACAGTCTGCCGTTAGCCCAAGCGCCTCCCAACGGGTAACGTCATCTTTGTGGAGCACAACGCAAATTATATTAACATGAGGTCGTAGCGTCTTGAAAGTGCGAGATATTACCACTTCATCGCGCAGGCTTTGCCATTGCTTTGGCACGTCACCGCCAGCGCGAGTGCCACGTCCAGCGGCGACGATAATTGCGGCAATGGTCATCAAGCGTTCCTTATGTTGGCTTTGGTGTAATCGGAGATCGCGGTTGGTGCAATTCCGCAATCCACTTGAGTTGCCGCCTAATATTTAGGCGTTATGTGTTTTCTGCATGTTTTTTGCGCGCCAATCCATTGCCTCGCTTAAGCGAAGCGCGTATCCAAGCTACAAATATCTTTTCAAATGGTGCCTAATCTTCTGTGACCTATCTTAACGCGATTTCCCTGACTTCGGTTTCATTGACTCCACCTGTGGCGCTCGCACCGCTTGCGGGGATTACTGATCTGCCGTTTCGCCAATTGGTCGCGTCATTTGGGGTCGGCTGGGTCGTCAGCGAAATGGTCGCAAGCCAGGAAATGGTACAAGCCAAACCGGGTGTGCGTGAACGGGCCGAGTTGGGCTTTGATCAGGCCGGAACGGCTGTGCAGATCGCGGGGCGGGATGCCTATTGGATGGCCGAGGCTGCGAAGATGGTGGCGGATAACGGTGCTGCAATCATTGATATCAACATGGGTTGTCCTGCCAAGAAGGTCACAAATGGCTATTCGGGGTCGGCCTTGCTGCGTGACCCAGATCACGCGCTGAGCTTAATCGAAGCGGTGGTGAATGCCGTAGATGTACCTGTCACGCTCAAGACGCGGCTTGGTTGGGATGACAACTGCTTGAATGCTGCATCTGTTGCAGCACGTGCCGAGGCGGCGGGAATTCAGTTGGTTACGATCCACGGACGCACGCGGTGTCAATTCTACAAAGGGTCTGCCGACTGGGCGGCGATTTCGGATATCAAAGACGCCGTCTCGATCCCTGTGATTGCTAATGGCGATATCATGGGTGCGGACACGGCGAAAGAAGCGTTACGGCTATCGCGTGCGGACGGTGTGATGATTGGGCGCGGGGCGCAGGGGCGACCTTGGATTTTGGCCGAGGTGGCCGCAGAACTTCATGGCACGGCCTCACCGACGATTCCACAAGGCTTTGATCTGGTGCAGATGGTCAGCGGCCATTTTGAGGCCATGTTATCGTTTTATGGCAAAGAGTTAGGCCGCAGAGTCGCTCGCAAGCACCTTGGCTGGTACATGGATGATGCGCAAACCAGCGGCGAACTACGCCGCGCTATTTTGACGGAAGCCAGCCCAGAGGCCGTGTTGCGCCTGATTCCTGATGCTTTGGTGGGAAAGGCAGCCGCATGATCGAGGATACGTCACTTTGGGCCTCGCTGCCTGTGCCCGCACTTTTGCTCGATCAGGACGATTTGATTGTCGAAAGCAATCCTGCCGCCGAGAGTTTTCTCAATCTTTCAGCGAAGTCTCTTGTAGGCAAATCGCTGTGGGAAAAGGTGTTGATTGACGCGCCTTTGGAAGCAGCTTTTGGTCGGGCGCGGGACGGCCGGACCCCATTGTTCGTGAATGATGTTGATGTCGGCAGCGGCGAGCGCCCGCCGATGCAATGCAACATCCAGATTGCACCCCATCAGGGCAATGATGGCCTAATGATCATGATGATTAGCCCGCGTGAAATCGCGAGCCGCATGACCAAAAGCCACAACACCGGCAAGGCCGCGAAATCAGCAATTGGCATGGCCGAAATGCTGGCCCATGAGATCAAGAACCCGCTGGCCGGGATTACGGGTGCTGCGCAACTGCTCGCGATGGGACTGTCGGTCGAAGATCAGGAATTGACGGATCTGATTGTCGAGGAAAGCCGCCGTATCGTGAAGCTTTTGGAGCAGGTTGAGCAGTTCGGAAATCTACGCCCGCCACAGCTCAAGTCGATCAATATCCACGATGTGCTTGATCGCGCAAAAAAATCCGCAGCCGTCGGGTTTGGCGCGCATATGCTGTTTGTCGAAGACTACGACCCGTCGCTGCCCCATGTGTCGGGTGACGCGGATCAGTTGTTGCAGGTATTCCTGAACCTTTTGAAAAACGCCGCCGAAGCGAGCCCTGTCGCGGGGACCGTGCGCCTGCACAGCTTTTATGACCCGTCATTGCGGGTGCGCCGTCCTGATGGCACGCAAGCCCGCTTGCCGTTGCAGGTCGAGATTATCGATGACGGACCGGGGCTTCCCGCCGAAATCGCAGGCGATGTTTTTGAGCCGTTTATATCTGGCCGTGAGAACGGAACGGGGCTTGGGTTGGCGCTTGTTTCAAAACTGATCGGTGGCGCAGGCGGATGGATTTCCGTCGATAGCGTGCCGGGGCGCACGGTGTTTCGCGTGTCCTTGCCATTGGCCCCACAAATTGCAGGAGAGAGTTAATGGATGGTACCGTCTTAATCGCTGATGACGACCGCACAATTCGCACCGTTTTGACCCAAGCTTTGACGCGGGCAGGGTGCAAGGTCCATGCGACGTCATCTCTTGTTACGCTGATGCGTTGGGTGGAGGAGGGCAAAGGGGACTTGGTAATATCCGACGTGGTCATGCCAGATGGCAATGGGCTTGAGCAGTTGCCGAAAATTAGCGCCGCAAGACCGGGGTTGCCTGTCATCGTCATTTCGGCTCAGAACACCATTATGACCGCTATTCAGGCAGCAGAGGCCGATGCCTATGACTACTTGCCAAAGCCCTTTGATCTGCCTGATTTGATGAAACGGGCGGCGCGTGCGCTGGAGATAAAGCGACGGACGCCGCAGGCAAAAACAAGTAGTGGCGAAGCTGAACCCAGCGATTTGCCCTTGGTTGGACGCACTGCCGCGATGCAAGGGCTGTACCGCCTTGTGGCACGGGTGATGAATACAACAATGCCTGTTTTGATCACGGGCGAAAGCGGGACGGGAAAATCTCTTATTGCCCGCGCGATCCACGACTTTTCAGATAGGCGTAATTTGCCCTTTGTTGTAGTGTCAGGCGCTGATCTGGAAGGGATGGAAGGACCGCAAGCGGCCTTGTCGCGTGCCAAAGGTGGCTCGCTTTTGTTTGATGAGGTCAGCGATCTTACTGACGTGGCGCAGGGGCGCATTGTGCGCATGCTGGACGCGCTTGGGGATACGGCCCCTCGGATTATGGCGACCTCTCAATCGGACCTCATGGCGCGTCTTGAGGCGGGCACGTTTCGTGATGATCTGTTTTACCGTTTGGGTGGCGTGACGATTGATGTACCGTCTTTGCGCGAAAGGGTCGATGATATCCCCTTGCTTGCCGCACATTTCTTGGCGCGACTGGAACGCGAAGGTGCGCCTCTGCGCAGGCTTGGAAATAGCGCGATGGATCTGGTCAGGTCCTACAGCTGGCCTGGAAACGTGCGCCAACTTGAAAACGCGATCCGCCGGTTGGTTTTCACAGCGACCGAAGAAGAAATCACGCGCGGCGAAGTTGAAGTCGTTCTTGGCAATCAGCCCGCGATGGAACCTTTGCGCCAAGGCACACCAACCGACAAGCTGTCAGGCTCGGTCGCCAAGCACCTGCGTCGGTATTTTGACCTGCATGGGGGCGAGCTTCCACCGGCGGGTCTTTATAATCGAATCTTACGCGAGGTTGAGGCGCCGCTTCTTGAGATTGCACTTGATGCGACAGGTGGAAATCAGGCGAAATGTGCTGACCTTCTTGGAATTAACCGAAATACTTTGCGAAAGAAGATCACAGAGCTCGATATCAACGTGACACGCCGCCGCAAATTGATGTAAAACCGCAACATAAGCGTGACGCGCGAGACGCAGCTATATCTTGGGCGTAACACGTAATGTGGTGGTTTGTGGGGGTAACCCTGCATGTATTAGGGTGGATGTGTGTGCAGCGTAGCTTAACACGCTTTAGTTTTGCACGGTTTAGCCGTTGGCGCAGGCTTCGTGCGGTACAAAACGCGACTGTGCTCGGGCTCGTCCTGCTTGGTCCGTTGCTGGCCGTGTTAACCTATGTCGTTCTTGGTCCATTGGTGCAGTCCTCGACCTCACCTTGGCTGAGATTGGTTCTCCTCGCAGACCTGATCTATGTGCTCGTGATTGCCAGCCTCGTGATGCAACGTGTCGCGCAGATGATCTCGGCGCGTCGTGCAAAATCGGCAGGTTCACGACTTCACTTACGTTTGACGGGTGTTTTCGCGCTTCTTGCGCTGACCCCAACTGTTTTGGTAGCGATATTTGCAATGCTCTCGATCAATGTGGGCCTTGAAGGCTGGTTTTCTGATAGGGTCAGAACAGTTCTCAGCACATCTTTGACCACCGCACAGGCCTATGAGCGCGAAGAACGCCAAGAGCTCACCCGTGATGCCCAAGCGCTCGCGGCTTATTTGCGCACGGAACGCTTGCGTAACTTTTTTATGGATGATGGGGACGTGCGCCAAGCGATTGCACAGGTGCAAAACCAGATTGATCGTGGCCTGTCCGAAGTCTTTTTTGTGAATGGCAGTGCCGAGATTATGACGCGTGGGGCAGGGTCATATGACTTTGACTTTGAACCTCCGTTACCATCTGATTTTGAAACGGCTCTGGAAGATGGGCTTTATATCGTTGAGGATGCCACCAACGACGAATATCGCGCTCTTATCGCGATGCCAAATTTTCAGGACCGCTATCTTTATGTGACCCGCGAAGTCGACGGCAAAATCTTGGCGCTGTTGGATCAGACCACGCAAACGGTCGCACTTTACGAACAGCTAGAAAATGATCGCGGCCGGCTGCTGTTTAATTTCGGTCTCATCTATTTGGGCTTTGCTGTGATCTTGATCTTGGCCGCGATTTGGCTTGGCCTTTGGTTTGCTGAAAGGCTGTCGCGCCCTGTCGGTCGTCTGGTCACAGCGTCGCAACGGGTTGGTGCGGGTGATCTTGATGTGCGCGTGATTGAGGACGACGGTGACGACGAGATTTCGCAGCTTGGCCATTACTTTAACCAAATGACGACGCAACTCAAAAGACAACGTGACGAATTGTTAGAGACGAACCGCTTGTCTGAACGCAGGCGGCGTCTGTTTGACAGTGTTCTTGGGTCCGTGACCTCTGGCGTTGTCGGACTTGATGCGTCAGGCCACGTGGCCTTTGTAAACCGGTCTGCACAGCGGCTTTTGGCGGTGAGTGAAGCACAAGAGGCGCAAGCGCTTGCCGTTGCCGTCCCAGAGTTCACGTCGCTGTTTGATGAAATGCGCAAAGAGGGCCGTGAGGTCGCGCAAGACCAAGTCAATTTGATCCGAGACGGCAAACAAGAAAGCCTGCTCGTCCGTATGTCGCCGCGTCGCAATACCGAGGGCGCACTGGAAGGCTACGTGGTTGCATTTGATGACGTGACTGATCTGGTGAGCGCGCAGCGGATGGCCGCATGGGGCGACGTGGCCCGCAGGATCGCCCACGAGATCAAAAATCCGCTGACACCAATTCAGCTCTCTGCTGAACGGATCAAGCGGAAGTTCTCCAAAGAGGTCCAAGACGCCGAGAAACTTGAGCAGCTTACCGATGTTATTATTCGCCAAACCAATGGCTTGCGGCGTATTGTCGACGAATTTTCAAAGTTTGCACGCATGCCAGAGCCAGAATTGGCCGCCACTGATCTGGTGCATTTGGTCAGGGATGCCGTGACTTTGCAGGAGGTCGGTCAGCCGAGTGTAAAGTTCAAGTCAGAGCTATTGGATGCGGATTTGCCAATTGATCTTGATGAAACGATGATTACGCAGGCGCTAACAAATTTGATTAAGAACGCGGGCGAAGCCACTGAAACCTATGTCGAAAAGAACGGCGCTGAGGGGTACAACCCTGAAGTTCGTGTTGCGATGGACGTCACGGATGTGGCTGTGCATATCTCGATTAGCGACAATGGTATTGGCTTACCTCATGACAGGGCGCGACTATTTGAGCCCTATGTGACGACGCGCGACAGCGGAACAGGTCTTGGCCTGCCGATCGTGAAAAAGATTATCGAAGAACATGGCGGCCATCTGGTTTTGACCGATGCCGAAGATTTTAACGGCGGGGGTCATTTAGGGGCCAAAGCTGTAATTACACTTCCTCTCGCGCCAAAAGGTTCAGAGGAACATATGGAAGTAAAGAGGGCAAAATGAGCGATATTCTTATCACTGATGACGAACGCGACATTCGCGAGCTAATCTCGGATATTTTGCAAGATGAGGGGTTTACGACCCGTCTTGCAGGTACCTCTGATGAATGCATGGCCGAAATCGCAGCCAATCCACCCGCGTTGATGATCCTCGATATCTGGCTCAAAGACAGCAACATGGACGGGATCGACATTCTGAAATCGGTCAAGCGCGATCACCCTGATATTCCGATCGTCATTATTTCCGGGCATGGCAATATCGAGATCGCCGTGGCTGCGATTAAACAGGGCGCTTATGACTTCATCGAAAAGCCATTCAATATTGATCAACTGATGGTCGTTATTCGTCGCGCGATGGAGACCAGTAAATTGCGTCGCGAGAACCTTGAGTTGAAGCGTGGCGAAGTCAGCAACACTGATATGCTTGGCGATAGTGCGGCGTTCCGTACGCTCAAATCCCAGCTCGACAAAGTGACCAAGTCCAATGGCCGCGTGATGCTGACGGGGCCTGCGGGATCTGGCAAAGAGATTGCGGCCCGCTACATCCACGCGAATTCCAGCCGCGCCAATGCTCCGTTTGTGACGGTCAGTTCGGCATCTGTTGAACCAGATCGCATGGAAGAGGTGCTGTTCGGGCGCGAAGGTGGTAGCCGCGGAATTGAAAAAGGTCTTTTGGAAGAGGCCAATGGCGGCGTTATCTACTTTGAAGAAATCGCAGATATGCCGCTTGGCACACAGTCCAAAATCCTGCGCGTCCTTGTTGATCAGCGTTTCCAGCGGGTTGGCGGCAACGACAAGGTGCAAGTTGATTTGCGCGTTATTTCATCCACTAACCGCGATTTGAATGCCGCTATTGAGGCGGGAACTTTCCGTGAAGAATTATTCCACCGCTTGAATGTCGTGCCTATTGCGGTGCCAAGCTTAGAGGAGCGCCGCGAGGATATCCCTGTATTGGCCGAATATTTCATCGATATGTTCAACAAGGTTCAGGGCCTGCCACTGCGCAAGCTTGCCGATGACGCGCGGGCCTTGCTGCAAACGATGCTCTGGCCCGGAAACGTGCGGCAGTTGAAGAACGTGGTCGAACGCGTGCTGATCCTTGGTGATACATCTGATGAGATCACGGCAAAGGAACTGCCCGCATCTGACGAAGCTTCGGCGGTTGAGGACGGTCGTATCGTATTGTCTGGTGGCCTTGCGACATTGCCGCTTCGCGAAGCCCGCGAGCTTTTTGAGCGCGAGTATTTGCTCACACAAATCAACCGTTTTGGCGGCAACATCAGCCGCACGGCCTCCTTCGTTGGCATGGAGCGGTCTGCCTTGCACCGTAAGCTGAAATCGTTGGGGGTTGCGACCACCAACAAAGCGGGCGGGCGCGTTGCCTATGTGGAAAGTGAAAGCTGAATTGACGGGGCAGTTGTGCTCTGGCACGACGGGCGCTGATCTAGGAGAGACGCGATGAAAGTAATTATCTGTGGCGCAGGCCAAGTCGGTTGGCAAATTGCGCGTCACTTGTCGGGCGAAAAGAACGACGTCACGGTTGTGGATAGCAACCCTGAACTCGTGCGCCGTGCGACGGATACCCTTGATGTGCAAGGGATTTCTGGCTTTGCGAGCTACCCCGACGTTCTTGAACGGGCAGGCGCGCGCGATGCCGATATGATCATTGCTGCGACCCATTCCGACGAGGTCAATATGGTGACCTGTCAAGTGGCGCATTCTGTGTTTTCAATCCAACGCAAGATCGCGCGACTACGTGCTCAAAGCTATCTAACCGCGATTTACTCTGATCTTTACCGCCGCGAACACCTGCCGATTGACGTAGTGATTTCGCCAGAAAAGGAGGTGGCAGAAGCAGCCTTGCAACGCCTTGCGGCACCTGCGGCCTTTGACACCGAAAGCTTTATGGAAGGTAACGCGCAGTTGCTGGGTATTTTGATTGCGGACGAATGTCCTGTGATCAATACGCCGCTGCGCCAGTTGACCGATCTTTTCTCGACCCTGCGTGCCATTGTTGTGGGCATTCGTCGTGAGGGCACATTGTTTGTACCCTCAGCGGGCGATCAGCTGTTTCCCGGTGACGAGTGCTATCTCTTTACTGAAACCCGCGACATGAACCGCACCATGGAGATTTTTGGCAAAAAGCAGGCAAAGCAAGAACGTATCGTCATTATTGGTGGCGGGAATGTTGGGCTTGCCGTGGCGCGTGCCCTTGAGGCTCGCACCGACCGCGTGCGGGTAAAGATCATTGAAAAGGACCGACGTATCGCCGAGTTGGCTGCCGACGCTTTGGACCGGACAATCGTTTTGCATGGCGATGGCCTCAGCAGCGCGATGCTGGAAGAAGCAAACATTCGGTCTGCTGATGCGGTTCTGGCTGTTACGGACGATGATAAAACAAACCTGTTGGCCTCCGTCAGGGCCAAGGAAATGGGCTGTGAACTGGCGATTACGTTGATCAACGATCCAACGTTGGTGCCTCTGATGGGGCCGCTCAATATTGACGCCTACATTAACCCACGTGCAACGACGGTAAGCTCGATCTTGCGCCACATCAGGCATGGCCGTGTGCGCGGCGTCTATTCTATTGGTGACGCCGAGGCCGAGGTGATCGAGGCGCAAGTTCTTGGAACCTCTCCAATTTCCGGGCATCGCATAAAAGACATCCAGTTTCCAGAAGGCACGTTGGTTTGTTCGGTGATGAAGGATGGTGTCATCCATAAGCCAACGGGCGAGACACGTATCGACGAAGGTGACGTGATTGCAATCTTTGCAATCGCAGATGATGTGCCTGAGGTGGAGCGTCTCTTGCAGGTTTCAATCGATTATTTCTGATGGGCACAGCAATCCAAAAGCTACCTCTGTTTGTAATCCTGATGGGCTTTGGCGCGTTGGCAATGCTAGTGCCTGCGTCCCATGCGCTGGTGGTGCACGATTATAACACCATGCGGATCTTCTTTTATGGGACGATCCTGTTTTCCCTTCTGACGCTAATCATTGGGTTGGCGACCGCTGGGTATGAGCCAAAAAGCGTGGCACGCAGCCAATTGGTAGCTCTTCTGGCGGCATTTAGCTGTTTGCCGCTGATGTTCGCCATCCCGTTCTACGAGGCCGTGGGCAACACGAGTTTTGTAAATGCGTGGTTTGAGATGGTGTCTTGTATGACGACAACAGGGGCTACGGTTTATGACAACGTGGGCCGTCTGACGCCGTCTTTGCACCTGTGGCGGGGGCTTGTTGGTTGGCTGGGTGGTTTATTGGTCTGGATCACCGCGATTTCTATCTTTGCACCGATGAACCTTGGCGGCTTTGAGGTCCGTGCAGATGGTGCGGCGGGCAAGGGAGCATCTGGCTTTTCGCAATTTGGCGGCGTGGCTGATCCTTCCGAGAGATTGCTGCGCTTCGCGATCAAACTCACACCTCTCTACATTGGCCTGACAGCTATTTTGTGGTTCGGATTGGTCAGTACGGGTGAACTGGGCTATGTGGCCCTCATCCATGCAATGTCCGTTCTTTCCACATCTGGTATTACGCCTGTTGGTGGGCTTTATTACGCGGCCTCAGGGTTTTGGGGCGAGTTGATGATCTTGGCATTTTTCCTACTGGCGATCTCACGGCTGAGCTTTAGTTCTGGCTTGGTTGGCGAAAAGGATCGGGGTCTCTCCAAGGATCCAGAGTTCCGGACTGGCGTCATTTTGATCTTAACGGTCACAGGTCTTTTGTTTTTGCGCCACTTCGTTGCTGCTGTTGATGGCGAGGCGACCACAAATTTGCTAAAGATCGCGCAAGCTATTTGGGGTGATCTGTTCACGATTGCGTCATTTTTGACGACCACCGGATTTGAATCGCGCTATTGGCTAAGTGCGACGGATTGGTCTGGGCTACATACGCCCGGCGTTTTTCTGATCGGTCTGGCGCTTATTGGTGGCGGCGTTGCAACAACAGCTGGGGGCGTAAAGCTGTTGCGCATCTATGCGCTTTTTCGTCATTCCGAGCGCGAATTGCAGAGGCTGCTGCACCCCTCATCGGTCAGTGGTGGTGGGCGTGAGGCGCGGCGTATTCGCAAGCAAGGTGCCTATATTAGCTGGATTTTCTTCATGTTGTTCGCGATGTCTATCGCCGGCGTTATGCTTGCGTTGTCGCTCACGGGCGTGCAATTCGAGACAACGATGATCCTCGCTGTATCCGCGCTGACGACGACTGGTCCCTTGGCGGATATTGCGGCCGAAAGCCCGATTTCGTTTTCTGGCATTCCGGACGCGGCCAAGGTCATTCTGGCCTTTGCGATGGTCCTTGGGCGGCTTGAGACCTTGGCAATTATTGCACTTTTCAACCCAGAAATCTGGCGAAACTAGACTTTGCTTTTTGGGGCTGGAAACTCGTGTTTTTGCGTTACATACTAGCATGATAAACGAGGGAAGGCCGAATTGCGGCCATAAGAATAAAAAAGGGGTCCCCCGATGGCGGCCGATAAAGCTAATCTTCAAGATGCATTTCTCAATCACGTTCGCAAAGCAAAAGTTCCCGTCACTATATTTTTGGTGAACGGCGTTAAACTTCAGGGTGTTATCACATGGTTTGATAGCTTCTGCGTGCTATTGCGCCGCGACGGTCAATCCCAACTGGTCTACAAGAGTGCCATTTCGACAATAATGCCTGCTCAACCGATCAGCCTGTATGAAGGCGAAGAATAACTTTGCAAGAACACGATAAGCTCGCCACGCGGGCTTGGGTCCTGCACCCAGACTTGAAATCCGACTTTACCCGCAGGGATGCGATTCCCGCGCTCGAAGAGGCTGTGGCCCTTGCTGCGGCATTGCCTGACATTGAAGTCGTAGGAAGCACATCCGTCCGTTTGCCAAAAAGGCATGCTGGGATGTTGTTCGGTAAAGGCAAGATCGAAGAACTCCGCGTTATTTTCAAAGAGGCCGAGGTCGAGCTTGTCTTGATTGATGGCGCCGTAACGCCCGTTCAGCAACGGAACCTTGAAAAGGCTTGGGACGTGAAGGTTCTTGATCGCACGGGTCTCATCCTCGAGATATTCTCAGACCGTGCCCGTACATCGGAAGGTGTGTTGCAGGTTGAGATGGCGGCTTTGTCCTATCAACGCACACGACTTGTCCGCGCTTGGACCCACCTAGAGCGGCAACGTGGCGGCATGGGTTTCATGGGCGGTCCAGGTGAGACACAGATCGAATCTGACCGTCGCGCAATTGACGACCATTTGGTACGTCTGCGCGATAAGCTTGCCAAGGTCGTGAAAACCCGCGCCTTGCACCGTGCTTCGCGCGCAAAGGTACCTTACCCGATTGTCGCTTTGGTGGGCTACACCAACGCGGGTAAATCGACGCTGTTCAACCGTCTGACAGGCGCGGATGTTTTCGTCAAAGACATGCTTTTTGCGACCCTTGATCCGACTATGCGTAAAATCGAATTGCCTTCGGGCGACGAGATTATCATGTCCGACACGGTTGGTTTCATTTCCGATCTGCCGACTGAATTGGTTGCGGCTTTCCGTGCGACCTTGGAAGAGGTGCTTGACGCCGATCTGATCGTGCACGTCCGTGATATCAGCCACGCGCAGACCGAAGAGCAAGCAAAGAACGTGAAGGCGATTCTAGGCGCTTTGGGTGTGTCCGAGACGGCCCCTATGATCGAAGTCTGGAACAAGATCGATAAGATGCCAGAGGACGAGCGTGCCGCAGTAGAGGCGCAATCCGCACGGACCGATGATCTGTTCGCAATTTCGGCTGTCACCGGCGACGGTATGGATGACTTGCTGGGCTCATTGGCTGAGCATCTCAAAGACCCACGTCGCGCCGAGACCTTTACGCTGTCTTATGCTGAGGGCCGCAAGCGGGCTTGGCTCTTTGAGCAGGGTATCGTCACGGAAGAAGTCCAAGATGAAAACGGCTATACCGTCTCCGTCTTTTGGACGATCATGCAAAAAGAGCGTTACAGCCGCCTTTAAGGTGCGGCTGGAACCAGTTCGGTAATCCCAACAGCAGCGGCGCGGGCCAGATCACGGTCGAGAGACATCGGGATATATTCACCGCGCCGCCATAGCTCACCCAAGTTATCATAGTAGCGCGACAGAGGATGGCCGGACTGACCCGTCGCCGTCACAAATACCGAACTGTCAGGATCGGCAAAGTCGTAAACGCCACGGTAGCCTGCCGCATGCACGTTCTGAAACGGGTTTGGCCCCTCACCAGAGGTACGCCCTCGTTGAAGCGTATTGTCGCCGCCGCTGGTTGATTGGCGGATGTTTACGAACCAGTTGAGTATCGGCGCAGTGCCCAACACAGGATGGTCGTGGGTCGCTTGATGCAAATCACCCCAACGCAGTGCCGCAACATCTGTTCCCCCATTTTCAGCGATCCAAAGCAGGGCATCATCAAGCGCAAGGCGCGCAATATCAGAGCAGGTTTCAACCGGTGCTGATTGCAGGATATCGCACCATACTGCCGCTCCGTCTGTGTTGCGGAAAACCCGTTCGATAAACACAGGATTGGGATGTGTGAATTCGGCAGCAAGAGGTCCAAGCTCGTCTTGGATCAAGCGTTCTTGGAGATGGCGGAGCCATGCCGCATAAAGTAGCGGCTCTGGCAGGTGCTCGTTCATCTCGCCGTTCCACGCTGCCAAAAGTTCTAACGCTTGCTGACGGCGGCGTTCTGGCGTGCCGTCTGCTGCGGCTTCACCAGTGAACCATAAATCGGCACCGATGAGCGGCAGTAGATTCCGCGCCGTGTAGCTGACTGTGTCCAATTGCGCTTCGATAAAGCTGTCTCTGGTATGGACCGCGCGGCTTTGCATCAAACGTCCCCAACGGTTGATCCGCTGCGTGTCACCCCATTCAAATGACACGTGTTTCGGGAAGGGGCGATCAATCATCTTATTGTTGGTATTGCCAAGGATACCGCCTACGGGATTGACGAATTCCGGGTTGTCAGAATAGGGCAGGCGACCTTGCCAGCGGTTCGTTTGGATGTAGCCATAAGACGGCAAACGCCCTAGGCTTTGGCTTTTGGGATCGCGGGCAGGCATCGCCCCGATTGTTTTCATCGCGATCTGATTGCGATCCGCGAGGGTCAGGTTTTGGCTCGGCGCAATATAGCGCTCGCCTGCGCGGATCGCTTCTTGCACCGTGTGCGCATGGGCAATCGCAAGGGCCGCCGACATTGTGGTGTCTTTGTCAGACAGGGCCGTCCAACCGATCGCGGCAACATGGCCCTCTGGCGTAATGCCGCCAAGGTCATATTGTGCCGCGGGCAGGATTGGCCCGTTCTGGCTCCAAAGCAGTTTTAGGGTCACCGCTGGCGCATCTTTGATATTGATAATGCTCTCGCGACTTTTGAATTTTGCCCATCCTGTCGGCGCGCGGTATTGCATCGGATCTTCTGGGTTAAGCTCTTCGAGAAACACGTCTTGATCATCAAGATAACTGCTTGTGATCCCCCAACCAAGATCAGCGCTACGCCCTGACATGACAGCCGGAACACCAGGAATAGTGCCACCGATCACGCCGCCGGATTGCAACTCAAAACGGGCCAAATACCAGACAGTCGGCGCCGTCAGTTCAAGGTGCGGGTCATTGGCAAGCAGCGTAGAGCCGGTAGCAGAGCGCGTCGGGTTTGCAGCCCATGCATTGGATGCGCCTGCCAACTCAGGCGGCTGGATTGGGTTAAAGCCGTTGGAGGCCATGCGCGTATTAGGCGTATAGCGCGGCAGGTCTGGGAAAAGGCTCGCGTAGCTTGGCAGCATCGCAATGCCACGGCTCGGATCATCGGGAAGGATATCTGCAAGGCGTTCCGGTTCAAGCATCAGTGAAGTCCGGGCGCGAAGGACCTCTGATTGGAGATGACCCGAAAGCTGCAGTGAAAGTAGCTTAAGGATCGCGATACTATCGGCGGGTTGCCAAGGGGCCACGGGATGGTTGAAGAGCCACATCTCGGGCGCACCGCGACCCCGTGAGCCTTTGTTGATCTCTGCCAGCCACGCGTTCACGCCTGCGGAATAAGCCTCTAGTGCGGCCATCGTCGTTTCGTCCTGTGCCGCGACGGATGCAACCGCAAGATTGTAGAGATCAAACCTACGCACGACCTTATCGATCCCAAGGGTGGTTTCGCCGAAAAGTTCAGAAAGCCGCCCTTGCACGGTTCGCCGCAACATCGTCATTTGCCACAGGCGGTCTTGCGCGTGTGCATATCCAAGCGCGAAGTAGACATCGTCATCGTTCTCACCAAATATATGGGGCACGTTGGCGTTGTCACGAATGATCTCGACGGGCGCTTGCAGGCCAAGTGCTGATGCTTGCGCATCATATTCGGGTAATGAACGGGACGCGAAATAATAGGCGAGCCCAAAGGCGGCAACAATCAGGAATATCAATAGAGAAGCGAGGCGGAGTAGCCAGCGGAAGATCAGCGCCATGAATAAGCAAGCCTAAAATAGGTTACGGGTTGCCCAATGGTTTAGCGGGTTCTGGCGTGGTCTGCCACCACTGAGACGTAACTCAGTGGTGGCAAAAATCATTTAACGTTCCGGCATGAGGCCGCGCGGGCTAAATCGCAGTACGATCAGCAAGACGAGCCCCATTGTGAACAGACGGAAGTGGGCCGCCGCGTCCTGCATGCTGATACGGAACCAGTTGTCAGGCGAGAGACCCGACGTCGTGATTTCCGCGATCCAGTGGCCCAGCGGTTCAACCATGACCCAGAGCCACCAAATCAGGAAGCCGCCCAAGACCGAGCCAAAGTTATTACCAGACCCGCCAACGATCACCATGACCCAGATCAGGAATGTAAAGCGCAGCGGCTGATAAGTGCCCGGCGTGAGCTGACCGTCGAGCGTGGTCATCATCGCGCCTGCAATGCCGCAAATTGCAGAGCCTAGGATAAAGATTTGCAAATGGCGCGCGGTCACGTTTTTGCCCATCGCTTCTGCCGCGACTTCGTTGTCACGGATCGCACGCATCATACGGCCCCATGGGCTTTTGAGGGCGCGTTCGGCAAGCCAAAGCAGGATTAACAGTACAATGGTAAAGAGGACGACGTAACCGACCTTCGTGTAAAGCGTAGAGGCTGTAACAGGGTCGAGACCCAATGACGCCGCACGCTCAATAAAGGACGGGTCGACCTGCAAGTCCGCCTCGTAAGGCACAGGACGCGGCAGACCCACGACGTTTTTCACACCACGACCCAGCCAGTCTTCGTTCTTCATCACTGCAATGATGATCTCGGCAATGCCGAGTGTCGCAATCGCGAGGTAATCAGAGCGCAAACCCAAAGCGGTTTTACCAATCACCCAAGCTGCACCAGCGGCAAGCAATCCACCAACAGGCCAAGCAACAACCGTCAACCAGCCGAGGTCTTTGTAGTTCTCGCCACCCCAGTTGAGACCGCCAAGATAGCCCGTTGCCGCAGGATTGATCGCTTCAACGCCAGCAACACCGCCGTCAAATACGGCACGGAACGCCATGAAACCAAGGATCAACAAGACGACCATCAACACATTGCGCATCCGGCCTTTTGGCAGCCAGCGGTAGGTAAAGATAGCACCAACAATTGTGACAGCCCCCAAGATCAAACTGATCAGGATTTGCCAACCGCCTTCAGACCATGCGCCCGGTGTCGTCGGCATTGAAACCAGAACCGTGGCCAAGCCACCCAAGGCAACGAAGCCCATGATCCCGATGTTAAACAGTCCAGCAAAGCCCCACTGAAGGTTCACGCCCAATGACATGATGGCGCCAATTAAGGCAAAGCTAACCATCTTGAGCGCAGAGTCCCATGAACCCGAGAAAATCCAGAACGTTGTGGACCCTTCGAGGATATAAAGCATCGCCACAAAGGCGACGAGAAGTGTGTTGCGCATGGTCAGGGTCATACTGATTGTCCTTTAAACAGGCCTGTTGGCTTAAACAGCAGGACGATAATGAGGATCGCAAAGCTCACCGCAAATTTGTAGTCGGTTGAAAGCAGTTGCACGAGGCTATCGGGTTCCCATCCGTTTGGAGCCATATAGCCGATCACCTTTTTAAAGGCGTAGGTGATGGTCACTTCAGAGAACGCGATCACAAAACCACCGCCAATAGCACCCAAAGGATTGCCAAGACCGCCAACAACGGCACTGGCAAAGATGGGCAGGAGAAGCTGAAAGTATGTGAAGGCTTTGAAGGACTTATCTAGGCCATAAAGCACGCCAGCAGTCGTGGCCAAGGCGGCAACGATCATCCAAGTGACCATCACAACCTTTTCAGGGTTAATGCCAGACAGCAGCGCCAAGTCTTCATTATCAGAGAAGGCACGCATGGATTTACCTGTGCGGGTCTTGTTGAGGAACCAGAACAACAGCGCCACGGCAATCATTGCCACAACAACAGTGATCCCTTGAGTGGTTTTGATCGCAAGACCTTCCTCAAGCCCAGTTATTTCCTTAAATGTCTTAACGGACATAATGAAACGTTCGCCATCGGCGAAATTGATGTCACGGACACCAATGATGAAACGCACAATCCCGTTCATGATGAACATCACACCCATGGATACGATCACAAGGATCACGGGTGCAGCTTTTTGTTCACGATAAAAGCGGTAGACGACGCGGTCGGTGACGAGCACCAAAACGCAGGTCAGCATGATTGCAAAGGGCAGGGCGAGCAGGGCGGTTGGCAGCGGACCAAAGGTGATCCCCAGCGCCAAAAGCCCGTTGGTGATGAGAATAGTCATCGCGGTGCCAAAGGCCATGGTGTCACCATGGGCAAAGTTCGAGAACCGCAAGATGCCATAGATCAGCGTGACACCCAGCGCGCCAAGGGCAAGTTGCGCACCATAAGCAAGGCCCGGCACGATCACATAGTTCGCGAGTGCCACAAAGGCGTTAATAAAGTCCATTAGCTAACCGCCTCTTTGCAGGTTCCTAGATAGAAGAGCGCGATGCCTTCCTCTAGCATGTGGATTGAATAGCGACCGACACCATCTTTTACACTCAAGAGCATCTGCGTGTCGTCTGCCCCAAATGTTGTGAACCCGTAATGGGTAGGTGTTCCAAATGCGCGCGCTTTGAATGTTTCGGACATATCATCACTGACTTCGGTCGTGACTTGGTCCGTTTCCATCTGCTGCGGATCGCGGCTGAAAGACATGTCGTAATTTGCGTCTTGGCAGGTCTCTGTGTCAAAGCATTCAGTGTGGAAGTTGCAATTGACCGTCACCAATTCGGCCGAAGCGACCTGTGGTACGGCGGTCAAGAGCGTCAAAATAAAGGGCTTCATCACATCAACCACCCAAGAAACTGCGGCGGACTTCTTCGTCGGCCAAAAGTTCTTTGCCTGTGCCCGTGTGAGCATTGCGGCCCTGTACAAGAACATAAGCTTTGTCTGCAATTTCAAGCGCTTGTCGGGCGTTCTGTTCCACCATCAGGATCGGGATGCCTGTACGGGCAACTTCGATAATACGGTCAAACAATTCGTCCATCACGATGGGCGACACGCCTGCGGTAGGCTCGTCGAGCATCAGAACCTTCGGCTTGGTCATCAATGCACGGCCAACGGCCACTTGCTGACGTTGACCACCCGAAAGCTCGCCTGCGGACTGATACCGCTTTTCCTTGAGGATCGGGAACAGGTCATAGATTTGCGCCATTGTATCGCGGAAATCGTCGGTACGGATAAACGCGCCCATCTCTAGGTTTTCTTCGACTGTCATCGTCGTGAAGATATTGTGGGTCTGCGGCACAAAGCCCATTCCCTTTACAACACGTTGTTGCGGCGTCAGGATGGTGATGTCTTCGCCGTCTAGACGCACAGCGCCTTTATTGACGTTCAGCATCCCGAAAAGGGCCTTCATCGCCGTGGATTTGCCAGCGCCGTTTGGCCCAACAATCACGGCAATCTCGCCTGGATCAACGGAAATAGTGCAGTCGTGCAGGATGTCGGGGCCTTTGCCGTAGCCGCCCGTCATCGCGTCGCCGATCAGAAATGGTTCACTCATGCGCCCACTTTGTCCTTATTTTTCAGACCAGTACCAAGGTAGGCCTCGATGACTTGTTCGTTTGCTTTGATTTCAGCCAAGGTGCCTTGCGCCAGAACCTTGCCCTCGGCCATACAGATGACCGGATCGCAAAGGCGGCCAATGAAATCCATGTCATGCTCGATGACGACAAAGGTATAGCCGCGCTCTTTATTCAGACGGATGATCGCGTCGCCGATTGTGTTCAGCAGGGTGCGGTTCACGCCTGCGCCGACCTCGTCGAGAAACACGATCTTGGCGTCGACCATCATGGTGCGGCCAAGCTCAAGAAGCTTTTTCTGGCCGCCAGACAGATTGCCCGCTTTTTCTTCTTTGAGATGCTCGATGGTCAGGAATTCGATCACCTCGTCAGCCTTTGCCAAAAGGGCGCGCTCTTCATCCGCGATCCGCTTACGGCCAAACCATGCGTTCCACAGCGTCTCGCCTGATTGTGCACCGGGCACCATCATCAGGTTCTCGCGAACTGACATGGTTGAGAATTCATGCGCGATTTGGAAGGTACGCAGCAAACCTTTGTGGAACAACTCATGTGGCGGCAGGCCAGTGATGTCCTCGCCCATCATTGTCACGCGACCAGACGACGACTGAAGAACACCCGCGATCACGTTGAAAAGAGTAGTTTTTCCTGCACCATTCGGGCCAATCAGCCCTGTGATGGAGCCTTCTTCGATGCGCAAAGATGCGCCATCTACAGCGCGAAAACCACCAAAGGTCTTCACTAAGTTCTCAACGACGATCATGTAGTATCCCCCGCACGTATTGGACGTGTCGTATCATAATGAAATGGCGCAGGGATTGCCCCCGCGCCATTTCGATTTCGCTAAAGCTTAACGGTAGCCAACTGTTGAGTAAACGCCATCAGCAAAGAGAATTTCCTGATAGTTACCAGCAGATTCACCCGGTCCGATCAGCTCAACTGCGGATGCACCAACATAGTCGATGTCGCCGCCAGCAGCCAAAATCTCAAGGCCTTTTGCCAATTCACCTGGGAAAATCTGTTCGCCTGGTGCGTTTGCTACGTCCATGACTTTGTCTTTGAAGTCAGCAGAAGCAGAAGATCCAGCAGCCTGCATTGCAAGCATGATTAACGCAGCAGCGTCGTAGCTCTCTGGTGAGAACGCGCCAGTGCCGTCAAAGCCAGCAGCAGCAGCTAGCTCAACATACATGCCGGAGCCTGCATTGTCTGTGCCTGGGTATGCGCCGTAAGAACCGTCGATTTCGCCACCGAAGTTTTCGTTCAGCTTTTCACCTACCATGCCGTCTGGAACATAGAATGTGTCAAACGCGCCTGTGTCGATTGCGGAACGAATGATGCCGGAACCACCTTGGTCAACGTAGCCAGCAACAACGAGAACTTCGCCACCAGCGGATGCAAGCGCACCAACTTCAGCGGAGTAGTCTGCTTTGCCGTCTTCGTGCGCTGCAGTGATCGTGACAGTGCCGCCATCTGCTTCAAACGCAGCTTGGAACGCATCAGCCAAACCTTTGCCGTAGTCGTTGTTTGTATATGTCAAAGCAACGGACTTCACGCCCTTGTCATGCAGAATTTCTGTCATGATCACACCCTGACGCGCGTCAGATGGTGCTGTGCGGAAAAACAAACCGTTGTCTTCGGCTGTGGACAGGCCTGGCGAAGTTGCGGATGGGGAAATCATCACAACACCGTTTGCCAAGGCGACGTTTGCAAGGATCGCACCAGTCACGCCGGAACAGTCAGCACCCATGATGGCGTTAACTTTGTCAGCAGTCACAAGACGCTCAGCAGCTGTTGTTGCAGCGCCCGCATCAATACATGTGCTGTCTGCACGCACAGACGTGACTGTTGAGCCATCAAGAAGCTTACCGGACTCGGAGACTTCTTTCATCGCAAGCTCAGCGCCTGCGCCCATTGCTGGAGTGATGGATTCAAGTGGACCAGTGAAGCCCAAGATCACGCCGATTTTTACGTCTTCTGCAAATGCAGCTGTGGACATCATCGCTACAGCGGATGTCGCCATTAGTAGTTTTTTCATAAGTATTCTCCCTAGGTGGATATCTTTATCCTGTCAGCCAGATTAGCAGGCCTATTGAGAATGTGAAGTGTGAAACCAAGGGTAAATCACGCGAAAAATGGAGAGTTTGCGGGAAAAACGCCTGTAAAATCCGGGTTTACACAGAAAGTCGGCTCGCGTGCGCACCACGCTCGCGGTAAGGTGTAGTGTCGTAGTGCGAACGGTAGCATTTGGAGAAATGCGAAGGTGAGGCGAATCCGCAAGCGAGGGCCACATTGATCACCGTCATATCGGTTTGCATCAAGAGATTGCGCGCCTTTTGCAAACGCAACTCCATGTAATATCGCTTTGGGCTGCGCGACAGATACCGACGGAACAAACGCTCGAGCTGGCGTGTCGACATGCCGACATCTTTGGCCAAGGTTGCAGGACTGATCGGTTCTTCGATACTGGTTTCCATAATCTGAATGACACGGCTGAGCTTCGGATGCCGCACACCAATACGCGTCGGGATCGATAGGCGTTGCGTGTCTTGGTCCGTACGGATCGACGAATAAATAAGTATATCTGCAACGGCACTGGCGAGTTCTTCACCATGGTCGTCGGCAATCAATTTCAGCATCAAGTCAATAGAGGCGGTTCCGCCCGCAGTCGTAATCCGATTGCCATCAACTACGAAAACCGATTTTGTCAGCGTAACTTCTTCAAATTCTTCGGTAAAGCTGTCTTGGTTCTCCCAGTGGATCGTGGCCTTGCGACCATCCAAAAGGCCAGCCTTGGCCATCGTATATCCAGCGGTGCAAAGCCCACCAATAATCACCCCACGGCGCGCCTCGCGGCGGGTCCAGTTCAGGACTTTCTTGGTCGTGGCTTGCTGTATGCCGATACCGCCACATAGCATAATTGTATCGTCGCGCTCTAATTCAACGAAGTCCGAATCAAGATGGAATGTGCACCCGTTCGAACAGGTCGCATTCTCGCCACCCTCTCCAATAATCGACCAAGAGTATAGCTTTTTGCCAGCAGTCCGGTTCGCAACACGCAGGCTCTCAATGGCCGACGCAAAGCAAAGCATCGTGAACTGATCCATCAACACAAAGACAAAGCGGCGTGGCTTGCCAGTGAATTTAATGTCTACGGTTTGTGGCTCAACTATCATCAAGGGTCCCAATTCTCGAATTTCGCACGACAACAACAGCTTTGACTGCGAACAGCAAGCCTATTGCACGCTATTATTGACACTACAATGGTTGCAATTCCCCAATTATATGTGCCTTTTGGCATTGCTCGCCAATTTATGCGGGCTATAACCATCCGTGCTACCGCTAACAGCGCATGCAATACTGATATATGGAGCAAGACTATGACTGATTGGCAAAAATCTGACTGGCGCAAAAAGCCTCGTGTTCAGATGCCTGATTATCTCGACGCGGACGCCTTGAAGGCTGTTGAGGGTCGTTTGAGCTCCTATCCACCGCTGGTGTTTGCTGGTGAGGCCCGTAAGCTTAAGGCGCAACTTGGCGCTGTGAGCCGTGGTGATGCCTTCCTTTTGCAGGGTGGCGATTGCGCCGAGAGCTTTGCCGAATTTGGCGCCGATAGCATACGCGACACATTTAAAGTGATGTTGCAGATGGCAATGGTCCTGACCTACGGCGCAAAAGTGCCTGTGGTCAAAGTTGGCCGTATGGCGGGCCAAATGGCTAAGCCGCGCTCTGCACCAACTGAAACCATCGGCGGCGTGGAACTTCCAAGCTATCGTGGCGACATTATCAACGGCTTTGATTTCACACCTGAGGCCCGTATCCCTGACCCGACCCGTATGGAGCAGGCGTATTTGCAGGCAGCGGCAACGCTGAACTTGCTGCGCGCTTTCTCGACAGGTGGTTACGCCGATGTGCGCAAGGTCCACGCTTGGACGCTTGGCTTTACCGCAGGTCCAGAGGCCGAGAAATACCGCGAGATGGCAGAACGCATTGGCGACACGCTTGATTTCATGGAAGCCGCTGGCATCCGTGACGAGGCATCCCACACCATGCAGACCGTAGATTTCTACACATCTCACGAGGCGCTTTTGCTGGAATATGAAGAGGCGCTGACACGCGTCGATTCAACATCTGGCAAGTGGCTTGCGGGTTCTGGTCACATGATCTGGATCGGTGACCGGACACGTCAGCCTGACGGCGCACATGTTGAATTCTGCAAAGGTGTTCAAAACCCGATTGGTCTTAAGTGCGGCCCAACCATGACATCCGGCCACCTGAAGTCTTTGATGTCCTCACTGAACCCAGACAATGAAGCGGGACGTCTGACGTTGATCTGCCGCTTTGGTGCGGGTTCCGTGGGCGAGCATCTGCCACGCTTGATCAAAGCCGTGGAAGAAGAGGGCGCCAAGGTTGTTTGGACCTGTGACGCGATGCACGGCAACACGATCAAATCGACAACGGGCTACAAAACCCGTCCGTTTGAAAGCGTGCTGCGCGAAGTGCGCGAATTCTTTGGTGTGCATAACGCCGAAGGCACTGTGCCAGGTGGTGTTCACTTCGAGATGACAGGCAAAGACGTGACCGAGTGCACGGGTGGTGTACGTGCGGTGACGGATGAGGATCTGTCTGATCGCTACCACACGGCATGTGATCCGCGTCTGAACGCGTCGCAATCGCTTGAGCTAGCCTTCCTCGTTTCCGAGGAGCTTTCGGCGCGTCGCAACAAGTTGGACGCGGCGAAAGCAGGCTAATTTTTTAGCCGTTATTGACGACCAAACGAAGGGCTGAGCGCATGTCGCTTGGCCCTTTTTGCTTGACGGGGGCCTTAGCGGAATACATTGATAATGGCTCATAACGCATTGGTAAATGGCCATTAATTTGCACGCGGCGACGTTGCCCAAGGGATCGGTCAGTGACCAAAGCACCGATTGCACGGGTCACTTCGCCAAGGTGATCCGTCAGAGGCATAAGCAGCAAGGCGCCTTGAACCTCAGGACGCAGAAGGGCCGCTGGGCGATGGAGTGGAATCATGATGAGAGCCGGATCAGAAAAAACGCTCTCCACATGCACCGAAAGGGTGCTGCGGTCATCCGCATCAAAAAACGCGCTGATCGGCATGCCGCGCGGGTCCATCCGCAAAACATCGTGAAGGTTTTGGCCCGCAATCCGAATGCGCGCTACACCAGGGGCGACACGGTGAAGGATAAACGTCCAACTCAGCGCCTTGTCGATAGCTGCTGGGTCAACATCTGCCCGCGCTGGGGTGTTTTGCCCGTGCCGCAACGATTGCCAGTGATTTTCTAGTAGCGCCATGGCGGGGTGCGGTCTTGAGCCCATCGGGTCCGTATCTGTATCGCGAAAATATGTAACACTCATTGCATTCATCCAATTTCAAAGAGCACGCGAGTACTCTGTGTCCGTTGCATTTCATATTAATACATTTTTAACGGTCATATCACTTAACAAAGTGTTAAACGGTTAACGGTATCTGGGGGCGAACCCTTGCTCAGTGTAAGTGATTTACCGTAGGAGCAGTGAAGTAATAGATGAGGAAGGCGAAGTATATGATCCAATCCATGACGGCATATGCCAGCCAAACAGGCACTTTGGACGCGGCGAGTTGGGCTTGGGAACTGCGCGGCGTGAATGCCCGTGGCCTTGATCTGCGGTTGCGCATCCCCGACGGTCTCGACGGTGTAGAAGCCGCTGTCCGCACGGCGCTCACGACAGCCTTGAAGCGCGGCAATGTCACATTGAATTTGCGCCTGACCCGCGAATCTGGTGGCCAAGCGATGTCGCTTGATTTGCCAACTCTTGATTCTGTGCTCGGTGCGCTCGACACTGTTCAAGAACGCGCGTTTGAGATGGGCGTGACCCTTGCGCAACCTAATTCAGCGGATGTTTTGGCCCAGCGCGGTGTTATCGTGTTTGGAGCGACTGACGAAAACAGTGACGCGCTGGCCAAAGCCGTGCTGCAAGATATTCCCGCTCTGATCACAGATTTCTGTGCCATGCGGGCGGCCGAGGGTGCAGCCCTTGGTGCGGTTATTGCGAGCCAGCTAGATGAAATCGCAGGCCTGATTGCACAGGCCGAAACCGCCGCTGAAGTGCGCCGTCCAGAAGTTAAGGCGTCATTGACTGCAGCACTGCAAAGGGTAATCGAGGACATTGCAGACGTCGATGAGGCGCGCGTCGCGCAAGAGCTTGCTTTACTGGCTGTCAAATCAGACATCACTGAAGAAATCGACCGCCTGAAAACCCACGTCATCGCGGCTCGTGATCTGTTAAAGGATACGAAACCGATTGGGCGTAAGCTCGACTTTCTTGCACAAGAATTTAACCGCGAGGCAAATACGCTGTGTTCAAAAGCCGGTGCATCAGCGCTGACATCCGTTGGTCTTGATCTGAAGGCTGTGATAGAGCAAATGCGTGAGCAAATTCAAAACGTAGAGTAAGTACATGAAAAGACGCGGCTTATTAATCATTTTGTCCTCACCGTCCGGTGCTGGAAAATCCACACTTGCTGGCCGCCTGCGGGCTTGGGACAGCAGCCTGAGCTTTTCGGTATCCGCCACCACACGCGAGCCGCGGACGGGGGAAGTAGACGGCAAAGACTATTTCTTTGTGACGACCGAAGAATTTCAATCGCAAGTATCCAATGGCGAAATGCTGGAACATGCCCGCGTATTTGGCAATTACTACGGCTCACCCAAAGGACCCGTGCAAGAGGCGATCGACGCAGGGCGCGATGTTCTCTTCGACATTGATTGGCAGGGTGCACAGCAGATAAGCAAATCTGCGCTCAGCGATCATGTCCTTTCTATTTTCATTCTGCCGCCATCCATCACCGAATTACACCGTCGTTTGGTGTCACGTGGCCAAGATGACGCCGAGACGATTGAGCGCCGTATGCAGAAAAGTTGGGATGAGATTAGCCATTGGGATGGTTACGATTATGTCATGGTCAACGATGACTTGGATGAAACCGAGGCGCGGCTCAAAACGATCATTAGTGCCGAGCGTCTGCGTGCCAGCCAGCAGCCCAACTTGATGACTCACGTCCGCGAGCTGCAAGCACAATTTGAGGAACGGTCATGATATATGCATTGGGCGAAAATAAACCAAATATCGCCGCTGACGCTTGGACGGCGCCGGGCAGCCATGCAATGGGCAAGGTGACGCTTTTGGCGGGCGCCTCCGTTTGGTTCGGGGCTGTTTTGCGCGGTGACAATGAGATGATTACCGTGGGTTTAGGAAGCAATGTTCAGGAAAATTGCGTTTTGCATACCGACATGGGGTTCCCGCTGACCATTGGTGCGGATTGCACGATTGGCCATAAGGCGATGCTGCATGGCTGCACGATCGGCGACAATAGTTTGATTGGTATGGGGGCGATTGTACTTAACGGAGCTGTGATCGGGAAAAACTGCTTAATCGGAGCAGGGGCATTGGTGACAGAAGGCAAAGTCATTCCGGACGGATCACTGGTCATGGGATCGCCTGCAAAATTAGTGCGTGACCTTGACGCTGCTGCAATTGCGAAACTGACGCTCTCGGCCCGCAACTACGCCCAAAACGCCGCGCGGTTTCGCGAACAACTGACGGCGTTGTAACGCGTCGCGGGTCTCTATGATCCGCCGCAGTCAGAAAGAACCCGCTATTGTCCGATGTGATAGAACCAAAAATGAAGCGACTGGTGCAAGCGATCCCGATGCCTGCGGCTTTGATCGGCGCAAGCCAGCGGGTTGTTTGCACAAATAGCGGATTTGACGAACTCTTTGGTGAGGATGTTGTTGGCCGCTATTTCGTCGCGGCTTTGCGGCAGCCCGCGGTGATTGAGGCGATTGAGGTCGCTTTTCGCGACGCGGCCGAGCACACCGCTCATTACCTCGGGCGTGATGGATCGACTGACGCAACATTCCAGATGTTTGCAAGGTCGGTGGGTGAAGATGTTCTGATTACATTTTCAGACCGCACCGTGACCGAGGCCGCCGTGCGGATGCGCAGTGATTTCATCGCAAACGTGAGCCACGAACTTCGCACGCCATTGACGGCGCTCCAAGGGTTTATCGAAACGCTGCGGGGGGCCGCGCGCAACGATCCCGAAATCCGTGATCGCTTTTTGCAAATCATGGACCAAGAGGCTGGACGAATGACGCGTTTGGTTGACGAGCTCATGTCGCTTAGCCGGTTGGAGCAAGTGGAACGCACCCGTCCGACCGAAATTGTTTCGCTAAAGTCGGTTCTATCAGCCGCACAAGAGGGGTTAGAGCCGATTTTGCAGGCGGCAGCTTTGACAATGACATTGTCATTGCCTGCGGACGAGATCACCGTACGTGGTGATTTCGCGCAGCTTCAGCAAGTTTTCACAAACCTGATGGAAAACGCCGTGAAATATGGAGCTAAGGGCGGCCGTATTGACGTGGCATTATCCACGATGTCCCATCAAAAGCTTCTTCGTGGTGCGGGCGCGGTGGTCACTGTGCACGACTACGGCGACGGGATTGCCTCCCATCATATCCCGCGCCTCACGGAGCGATTCTACCGCGTCGATAGCCATAGGTCACGCGCGGTTGGCGGCACTGGATTGGGGCTCGCCATCGTAAAACACATCGTCAATCGGCACCGTGGGCGCATGAAGATCGACAGTATCGAGGGCGAAGGCACAACCATTTCCGTTATTTTGCCAGAATAACCCAGACTGTCACAAAACTCTTACAATTGTGTCACAAAAGCTTTGTGAGCGTCACATAGGTCTGTGGCATCGAAGCGCGCATAGGGTGCACTTCGATTGACTGACAATTTTGGGGGATATCCTTTGTCGATCTTGAAACTGACCGCATCCACAATCGCAATTGCTGCGATCACATCAACTTGCGCCATGGCGCGTGACAACGTGCAGGTGGCAGGCTCTTCCACTGTTTTACCATATGCATCCATCGTGGCTGAACTCTTTGGCGAGAACTTTGACTACCCAACACCTGTTGTTGAATCTGGCGGCTCTTCCGCAGGGTTAAAGCGCTTTTGCGAAGGCGTTGGCGAAAACACAATCGACATCGCAAACGCATCACGTCAGATCAAAGACAGCGAACTTGCAGCTTGTGCCGATGCAGGCGTGACAGACATCGTCGAAGTGCGCATTGGCTATGATGGCATTGTGTTTGCATCGGGTATCGACGGCAACCACTTCGCGTTTACACCAGCTGATTGGTACAATGCTTTGGCGGCCCAGATCGTTGTTGACGGTGCTTTGGTTGCAAACCCGAACACAACTTGGGACCAAGTGAACCCAGCATTCCCAGCGCAGCCAATCCAAGCGTTTATTCCAGGAACAAAGCACGGCACACGCGAAGTGTTTGAGGAAAAAGTGATACTTGCAGGCTGTGAAGAGGCGGGCGCGTTGGAAGTGATTGCGGCGGCAAACGGCGGCGACGAGAAAGCAGCAGAAGCCACTTGTATGATTATCCGCACCGATGGCCGCTCGGTCGACGTTGACGGCGACTACACCGAGACATTGGCCCGCATTCAGGCTGATGCAAACGGCATCGGCGTCTTTGGCCTCGCATTCTACGAAAACAACACTGACAAGTTGCAAGTCGCGACAATGTCGGGTGTGGTGCCTACAACTGACAGCATCGCATCTGGCGATTACCCAGTGTCGCGTCCGCTCTACTTTTACATCAAAGCAGCACACCTTGATTTGATCCCCGGATTGCAGGACTTCGCGGACTTCTTTGTCTCCGACGATATTGCGGGTCCAGATGGTCCTTTGGCGGAATACGGTCTGGTATCTGACCCAGAGCTGGCCGAAGTACAGGCAACCGTTACAGACGCCGTACTGATGTCCGCAAACTAAAACAGACAGGTAGTGGGGCGGGCAAACGTTCGCCTCACTATTTTAACAGAAAGACCCATAAATGCTGCCACTCTATGTGCCTTTGATTGTCTCCGCGCTGCTCGCGGTTTTCGGTTTTATGATTGCGTCGCGGCGTGCGGTCTCTGTCTCTGGCGGAGACGCGCGAACCTTGTCCTCCTTGCCACGTCAATATGGCCTTAACACTGCGCTCTCGGTCATTATCCCGACGTCCGTTGCTGTGCTCATAGGCCTCATGGTCAGCAGTTTAGGCAGTCTGTTGCCATGGATTGTTTTGGCGGTCGCCATCTTCGGCTTTGCCTATTCGATCGCGCGAATTACGCCAGAATTTCGGGCGCGTCGCTATGCGGAGGCATGGATCAAGCTTGTGCTCATTGCAGCCTCGGCCGTGGCGATCCTCACCACTATCGGCATCGTGCTTTCGATGTTGTTTGAGACACGCCATTTCTTTGCGCAATATGATTGGAAGGCTTTCTTTTTCTCGACAGAATGGTCGCCAAACTTTCGTGGAAACTCTGCACTTGGGATCATCCCGCTGCTTTGGGGCACATTTTATATCAGCTTGATTGCCTTGGCTTTTGCCGTGCCAATCGGGCTGTTCGCCGCGATTTATTTATCGGAATACGCAAGCCGCCGAATGCGGTCAGTCGCCAAGCCCGCGATTGAAATTCTCGCAGGAATCCCGACCATTGTTTACGGTCTTTTTGCGCTGATCACCGTCGGCCCATTCCTGCGCGATCACTTTTCGCAGCCGATGGGTTTTGGCGACAGCGCATCAAGTGTGATGACAGCAGGCCTCGTGATGGGCGTGATGTTGATCCCTTTCGTGTCGTCATTGTCCGACGACATTATCAACGCAGTACCACAAGCGATGCGTGACGGATCGCTGGGCTTAGGGGCGACCAAATCCGAGACCATCCGTCAGGTCGTCATTCCAGCCGCACTACCGGGTATTGTGGGGGCGATCCTTTTGGCCGCGTCCCGCGCCATTGGAGAGACCATGATCGTGGTTCTGGGGGCAGGGGCCGCGGCCCGTATGTCGATGAACCCGTTTGAGGCGATGACCACGGTCACCGTCAAAATCGTAAGCCAGCTTACGGGCGACACAGACTTCGCCAGCCCAGAAACCCTCGTGGCTTTTGCGCTTGGCCTTACTCTTTTTGCTATCACGCTCATGCTGAACGTGTTGGCTCTCTACATCGTGCGCAAATATCGGGAGCAGTACGAATGACCCATAAATCCTTGCTCAAAGTTGATGCGCGGACAAAGAAACGGAACGCTGCCGAAAAGCGGTTTAAGACCTACGGTTTTGCGGCGATCATCGTGTCAATGTTGGCACTGGTCACATTGCTGACTTCTGTTATTGGCACTGGCGCATCGGCGTTCAAACAAACCTATGCGACAGTCACAGTCCAGTTGCCCGAAGATAAGCTCGACAAATCTGGCGTCCGCGACATCGATGTGATGAAAAAGGTCACAACGATTGGCTATGCCAAGATCCTAAACCAAGGGCTGACCGATACGGTTGCTGCGACAGGTATCGCAACAGAGCTGAGCACCAAGGATATAGGTGGTATGCTCTCAAAAGAAGCGGCCGCCACTATCCGCGACCACATTCTTGCCAACCCAGATTTGATTGGCCAGGAGGTGACACTTGATCTGCTGATGAATGGCCGCACCGATGGCTACTTCAAGGGCCGCGTGACGATGGAAAGTGCGGCTCTTGATAGCAACACTTCACCCGAAGAACTGGCACTGGCACAGGCCTTGGCGGACGCCGATATTGTACACACAAAATTCAACTGGGCGTTCCTGACCAACCCCGATGCCTCTGATCAACGGCCCGAAGCCGCAGGTCTGGGCGTGGCGATCTTGGGCTCGCTTTATATGATGATCATTGTGCTTGTAGTCTCGCTGCCGATTGGGGTCGCCGCCAGCATTTATCTCGAAGAATTCGCGCCCAAGAACCGCTGGACCGACCTCATCGAGGTGAACATCTCGAACCTCGCAGCTGTTCCGTCCATCGTTTACGGTATCTTGGGTTTGGCGATCTTCATCAACTTCATGGAGTTCAACCAATCCTCGCCACTTGTCGGCGGTTTGGTTCTGTCTCTGATGACATTGCCGCGCATCATCATCCCCGCACGCGCCGCTCTGAAATCCGTACCACCATCGATCCGCGACGCGGCATTGGGGGTAGGGGCATCAAAGATGCAATCGTTGTTCCACCACGTGCTGCCTCTCGCGGCACCGGGGATTCTGACGGGCGTCATCATCGGTTTGGGCCAAGCTTTGGGCGAAACCGCACCGCTATTGCTGATCGGGATGGTGGCCTTTGTGCGGGAATATCCTGCGGCTTACACGCCAGATGCAGGCCTCTTTGGCGAGGCGTCTACTGCGCTACCAGTGCAGGTCTTTAACTGGACCCAACGTGCCGATCCTGGCTTTGTTGAGCGGGCCTCTGGCGCGATTATTACTCTCCTTATTTTCCTTCTGATCATGAACGCAGTCACGATCTTCTTGCGCCGCAAGTTCGAGCGTCGGTGGTAGGCTATGAAAGATACACACATGCAAAATTCCAAAATTTCGGCCAAGGGCGTTCAGGTCTATTACGGCGACAACCATGCGATCAAAGACGTGGACGTTGAAATTGCCGATAAAACTGTAACCGCCTTTATCGGGCCTTCGGGTTGCGGCAAATCCACGTTTTTGCGTTGCCTGAACAGGATGAACGACACGATTGATATCTGCCGCGTGACGGGCGAGATCAAAATCGACAACGAAGACATCTATAATCCCAAGGTCGACCCTGTACAGCTCCGCGCCAAGGTAGGCATGGTGTTCCAAAAGCCGAACCCATTTCCAAAGTCGATCTATGACAACGTGGCATATGGCCCGAAAATTCACGGGTTAGCCCGCAACAAAGCCGAGCTGGACGAAATCGTCGAGAACGCGTTGCGCAAGGCCGCCCTTTGGAACGAAGCCAAGGACCGCCTTAATAGCCCGGGAACAGGACTTTCTGGTGGTCAACAGCAACGCCTTTGCATCGCCCGCGCCATTGCAACCGCGCCTGAAATCCTGCTGATGGACGAGCCTTGCTCGGCGCTTGATCCAATAGCCACGGCACAGGTGGAGGAATTGATCGACGAATTGCGCCAATCGTTTAGCGTGGTTATCGTGACCCACTCGATGCAGCAAGCCGCGCGGGTCAGTCAGAAAACTGCCTTCTTTCACTTGGGCAACCTTGTGGAATATGATGATACGACCAAGATTTTCACCAACCCAGAAGACCCGCGCACAGAGAGCTATATCTCTGGTCGGATCGGTTAAGGATCGCATTATGACGCAACATATTTCTTCCGCTTACGACCGCGACCTAGAGGCCATCCAGACCCTTGTGGTCAAAATGGGTGGCATGGTAGAAAACGCCATCATGTCGGCTGTGACATCCTTGGAAACCCGCGATCTGGAACTGGCCGAAAAAGTCCGCGCGGCTGACAAACAAATCGACGCGCTTGAGTTACAGATCAACGAGGAGGCGGCCCGTGTGATCGCCCTGCGTGCGCCTGTGTCCAAAGACCTGCGTGCGATCCTGACCGTGATGCGGATCGCGGCTAGCCTTGAGCGGATCGGCGACTATGCCAAGAACATGGCCAAGCGCACGGCAACCCTCGTGGACATGCCCCAGATTAGCGGCTCTGACGCAGCACTGCGCCGTATGGCCCGCGAAGTGCAGACGATGCTCAAAGACATGCTCGACGCTTATCTACGTGGCGACGTGGAATTGGCCGAAAACGTGCGCCAACATGACCATGAAGTCGACCAAATGTACAACGCACTGTTCCGCGAATTTCTGACGTTCATGATGGAAGATCCCCGCAATATTACCGCCTGTATGCACCTGCATTTCATGGCGAAAAACGTCGAGCGCATGGGCGACTTGGTGACTAACATGGCCGAACAACTGATCTATCAGATCACAGGTGAATTGCCTGACGAAGCGCGGCCCAAAGGCGACAAGACTGCCTTTATGACAAAGCTTTAAGGGATCAGATGGCACAGCAACCTCATATCCTCGTGGTCGAAGATGAGGCCGCTCAGCGCGAAATTCTCGCCTATAATCTTCAGGCGGAAGGATTCCGGGTTTCTTGCGCGGAAGATGGGGAAGCTGGACTTTTGGCCGTTGCCGAAGATCCGCCAGATGTCATCGTGCTTGATTGGATGATGCCGCATCTGTCGGGGATCGAGGTCTGCCGCCAACTGAAAATACGTAGCGAGACACGCAGCATCCCGATCATTATGCTGTCGGCGCGATCCGAGGACATCGACAAGGTCCGTGGGCTGGAAACGGGGGCCGAAGACTACGTGGTGAAACCTTACTCTGTCGCAGAATTAATGGCCCGCGTGCGCGCGCAATTGCGCCGTGTACGGCCAGCGACAGTGGGGCAAGTGCTGGCCTACGGTGATATCGCCTTGGACGCTGAAACTCACCGTGTCACCCGAGCGGATGCTGAGGTAAAACTCGGCCCAACCGAGTTTCGCTTGCTCGCGACATTCATGGAGAAACCGGGGCGTGTTTGGTCCCGAGAGGCGCTTCTTGACCGTGTCTGGGGCCGCGACGTCTATGTCGACACCCGTACCGTTGATGTGCATGTTGGCCGACTGCGCAAAGCGCTAAGTCAGGCAGGGGGCGATGATCCGTTACGCACAGTGCGCGGGGCAGGCTACGCCTTAGGTTAAGGTTAGTGTTCCTTGGGCTGTTCATTTCCGCCCTTGTTATTGGGCGGATTTATTCACAAGCTGTCACTTAAGTTGAAACCATGACCACGCGCGCTTGACCTGAAAATGGAGGTACGATGACCACTCTGAAATTTGACCCGCCACAGCTGCATGCCTTACCAATTGTTGGTGACGACGCAGGCTATCCTGTGAACCGTGTTTTCTGCGTTGGGCGCAACTATGCGGCCCATGCCGCTGAAATGGGCGGTGAGGTTGACCGCGAGGCGCCGTGGTATTTCACTAAGTCTGCACAAGCGATCTGTCAAAGCGGCCAAACGGCGCCATATCCGCCAGGCACTTCCAATTACCACTACGAGATGGAGCTGGTTGTGGCCCTTGGGAAGCCTGTATTTCGGGGTAATGCGGGCAGGGCGTTGGATGCGGTCTACGGCTACGCCTGCGGTTTGGACATGACCCGCCGAGATCGACAGCAAGATGGCAAAGACAACCGCAGGCCGTGGTCGCTTGGTAAAGACGTTGAAAACTCAGCGGTCATTGGCGCGATAACGCCGCGCGAAAACTTCGAGGATGTGTCAGACCAGCGTATCATGCTCAGCGTGAACGACGAGATCAAACAAGATGCGCTGATATCAGACATGGTTTGGTCCGTGCCCGAGATCATCAGCCATCTGTCGCAGTATTATCATCTTCAAGCAGGTGATCTCATCATGACGGGTACGCCAGCGGGGGTCGGACCTGTGATTGCTGGAGACCATCTGAAAGGTGCGATTTCAGGGCTGTCAGATGTAGAACTGACCATAGGGGCGGCTGAGTAGCACGAGAGGCACGACTTTATATCGCTCCACGCGATTTTCCAATATACGCATAATCAGTATTATGTAATATAAGTAGGTGACTTGGATACGGTTTTGATCAGTTTGTCCAACTATCAGGCCCTGCATCACCCAGCGCAATGAATGCACCGCACATTCCCTGTCCGTCCCAAGGCCTTGCTGCGGTGCTCATTACGCTTTAGCCCAGTACAGTGTCCAAGACCAAATACGAAAGATATGCCTCTGGCACGTCGTCGAGCGACTGGTATGTCATCGAAGTTGGGTTCTGACCGTCGTCGTAATATTGAGCTATGCCCGAAAGTTGGTGACGGCGTGATTAGGCGGCATGGTTAAGTTGTTTGATCCCGTCCTTGAATGCAATCCCTTCGAT